>Ga0315283_10000503_pt1 | contig 28864 bp, 30 predicted proteins | sample YL17G09_0_MG_FD_204541 | JGI IMG/M metagenome (GOLD analysis project Ga0315283, IMG submission 204541) | Sediment microbial communities from Yellowstone Lake, YNP, Wyoming, USA - YL17G09_0 | ecosystem: Environmental > Aquatic > Freshwater > Lake > Sediment | place: USA: Wyoming | collected...
TCGAATACCGTGCGAACGGCTATATCGACGAAGCGCAAACCATGGGCTGGCTTGCGCGCTTCTTCAATAACGTTTTCCCCTACTGAGCAGATGAACAAAGCCGAAAAACTCAGGGCCATGGGCTGGTTGCTTGTGCTGATCGGTGTCCTGTCTTGCGCGCCGCCGGCACGGCCCGCACATGCGGATCGCCTCAAGGAAGTGGCGAGAGTGCAGGGCGTGCGTGAAAACCAGTTGCTGGGCTACGGACTCGTGGTCGGCCTCGACGGCAGCGGCGATCAGACGACGCAGACCCCGTTCACCACGCAGAGTCTGCAGTCGATGTTGGGGCAGTTCGGCGTGCAGTTGCCGCCCGGCGGCAGCTTGCAGCTCAAGAACGTCGCCGCCGTGATGGTAACGGCGACGATGCCGGCGTTCATCCGCTCCGGGCAGACCATCGACCTGACCGTGTCATCACTCGGTAACGCAAAGAGTCTGCGCGGCGGCACGTTGCTGATGACGCCGCTGAAAGGCGCCGACGGCCAGGTGTACGCCATGGCGCAAGGCAACGTCCTGGTTGGCGGGGTGGGTGCGTCGGCCAACGGCAGCAAGGTGCAGGTCAATCATCTGGCCGTGGGTCGTATTCCGAGTGGCGCGACGGTCGAGCGCGAGGTTGCCACGACCATCGGCCGCGGTGAATACATTTATCTCGAGTCGAATGCCACGGATTTCGACACATCGCGCCAGATCGCGCAAGTCATCAACACGTTTGTCGGACCGGAGCTGGCCGCCGCCGTCGATGGCAGGGTGGTGCGCGTGCGTGCACCGCTCGAGCAGGACCAGCGCGTGGCCTTCCTGGCGCGCCTGGAAAACCTGGAGATTGTGCCGGCCAAGAGCGCGGCAAAGGTCATCGTCAATGCCCGCACCGGCTCGGTCGTCATGAACCAGACGGTGACCATCGAGCCCTGCGCGGTCGCGCATGGCAACCTGTCAGTGATCATCACCACGGAGCCGGTCATCAGCCAGCCGAATCCTTATTCGCTGCGCGGGGAGACCGTGCAGGCGCAACGCTCCAACATCGAGATCCGCGAAGACAAGGGCGCCCTGATCACCATGCCGGCCGGCGTATCGCTTGCCGAAGTCGTCAAGGCGCTCAATTCGATCGGCGCCACACCGCAGGATCTGCTCGCCATTTTGCAGGCCATGAAGGCCGCCGGCGTGCTGCGCGCCGAACTCGAGATCATCTGAGCGGCGGCGGACACTAAATGGCCATTGGCAATGATCCTGCTGCAATTGTGCTGGCGAGAGACGCCCATGGCGTGGATGCACTGCGCCTGCGGGCGAGGACCGACCCGAAGGGCGCGCTGAAGGAGACCGCGCGCCAGTTCGAAGCGCTGCTGGTGAACGTCATGCTCAAGAGCATGCGCGAGACGCTCGCCCAGGACGGCCCGTTCGACAGCGAGCAGACCCGGCTCTACAGCTCGATGCTCGATGAGCAACTGTCGCAGTCCATGGCCAGGCGCGGAATCGGCATCGCGGAGGTTCTGGCGCGCCAGTTGATGCCGGCCGCCGCGCCGCACGCGCCGGCGCCGGCGGACAATCCCGCGACCCCATCGGCGGACGCGAAAACCCAGGCCCGTAAGTTCATCGAGCACTTGGCGCCCGATGCCGAAGCGGTGAGCCGCGACACCGGTATTCCCGTGCGCTTCCTGCTCGGACATGCCGCGCTGGAATCCGGCTGGGGTCGTGCCGAAATGCGCGCGGCCGACGGCACGCCGAGCCACAACTTGTTCGGCATCAAGGCCGGTGGCGGCTGGCATGGCCGTACGGTCGATGTGCGCACCACCGAATACGTGGGCGGCGTGGCACAGCGGAAAGTCGAAACTTTTCGCGCTTACGACTCGCACCGGGATTCATTGCGCGATTACGCGAATCTGCTGGCGACCAGTCCGCGCTACGCCGAGGTGCTGAAGAACACCAATAGCGCCCGCGCCTATGCGCGCGAATTGCAGGACGCCGGATATGCCACCGATCCACGCTATGCGGACAAACTCGCCGGCGTCATCGACGGCAGATTCCTGCGCCTTGCCTAGGCCGGCGTGACGTCAAGTTGGTTCGCCGCCCGCCGTTAATAACGCAGGATCGGGGAAGGAAAGTTCTTGACAACCAATATCTTCGGCATCGGTGTCAGCGGCCTGCGTGCGGCGCAAGCCGGCCTGATCACGAGCGGCCACAACATCTCCAATGCCAGCACGCCGGGTTTCACGCGCCAGCAGGTCGAATTCAGCAATGCGATCCCGCTGGCGAGCGGCAGCGGCTTTTTCGGCAGCGGCGTCGACACCGTGACCGTGCAGCGGGTATACAGCCGGTTCCTGTCCAACGAAGTCCTCAGCGCATCCACCCAGTCGAGCTCGCTCGACAGCTATTATTCGCAGCTCCAGCAACTCGACAACCTGCTCGCCGACCCGTCTGCCGGATTGTCTCCGGCGCTGCAGGATTTCTTCACCGCGGTGCAGGGCGTGGCGACCACGCCGAACGTGGCGTCTTCCCGCCAGGCGCTGCTCTCGTCGGCGCAAGCATTAAGCTCGAGATTTCAGATTATCGACCAGCGCTTGGCCGATTTGCGCGACGGCGTCAATGCGCAGGTCAGTGCGACGACGCAGGAAATCAGCAATGTCGCCACGCAGATCGCCGAGTTGAACCAGCACATCATCGTGGCCCGCGGCGCTGCCCGAGGGCAGCCGCCCAACGATATTCTCGACCAGCGGGATCGGCTGGTTGCCGAGCTCGGCAAGAACATCCGCACCACGGTCGTGGTCCAGGACGACGGTGCTTACGACGTTTTCATCGGCAGCGGACAGCCGCTGGTTGCCGGCACGCTGGCGTACTCGCTGGCCACGTTGCGCGATCCGCTCGATCCCACCAAGCTGACGGTCGGTTCCCGTTCGCCTGCCGGGGTCGTGCAACTTCCGGAAGCGATGCTCGACGGCGGCAGGCTGGGCGGGTTGCTGGCTTTTCGCAGCGAATCGCTCGATCCCGCGCAAAATGCCCTGGGCCGCGTTGCGATAACCCTGGCGCAGAGCTTCAATGCGCAACATGCGCTGGGACAGGACCTGAACGGACAACTCGGCGCGGCCCTGTTCTCGATCGGCGCGCCGCAGGTCAATTCCAACCTCGCCAACTCGGGCAGCGCCGTGATCGCGGCCGCCTTCGATGCCACCAACGTCGGCGCACTGACGGTGAGCGACTATCAACTGAAATACGACGGCGCCAATTTCACCCTGACGCGGCTGGCCGATAGCACGACCCAGATCTTCGCGGCGTTCCCGCAAAACGTCGACGGCATCACGCTGTCGCTCGTCTCGGGGGCGGCGCTGGCCGGCGACACCTTCCTGATTCGCCCGACGGTCGCGGGCGCATCGACGCTGGGCGTTGCCATCGCCGATCCGTCGAAGATCGCGGCGGCCGCGCCGGTGCGTACCGCGCAGGGCGCGGCGAATACCGGCAGCGGGAAAATCAGCGCCGGGACGGTCAATGCGCTCAACGTGAACCTGCAGCAGCCCGTGACCATCACGTTCACCAGCGCCACCACCTTCGACGTCAGCGGCGCCGGTACGGGAAATCCCACCGGCCTGGCCTACACGGCAGGACAGGACATCACTTTCAACGGCTGGACGGTGCAGATCAGCGGTGCACCGGCGACGGGCGATGCGTTCAGCATCGGGCCGAACACCGGCGGCAGCGGCGACAATCGCAACGCGCTTGCGCTCGCGAGCCTGCAGACGACGAAGATCCTCGACGGGGGCACCGCGTCGTATCAGGGAGCCTATGCGGCCCTGGTCAGCCAGGTCGGTACGCAGACGCGGCAACTGCAGGTCACCAGTGCGGCGCAAGCCACCGTGCTTGAACAGGCGCAGACCGCGCAGCAGTCCTATTCCGGCGTGAACCTCGACGAAGAAGCCGCCAACCTGATTCGCTTCCAACAGGCCTATCAGGCCTCCGGCAAGGTTTTGCAAATCGCGTCGACCCTGTTCGACACGCTGCTCCAGCTCGGCAACCGCTGAGGAGAACTCGTCATGCGCATCGCCTCCAGCATCATGTACGATCTCAGCGTCAGCGCGATGAACCGGCAGCAGGCGCAGCTGCTGAAGACCCAGCAGCAGATTTCGGCCAGTCGCCGTGTGCTCACGCCGTCGGATGATCCGATCGCTTCCTCGCGGGCGCTCGAAATTACGCAGGCCGATTCGATCAACACGCAATACGGCGCGAATGCGCAAACAGCGACGGGCCGCCTGTCGCTGACCGAGCAGATGCTCGGACGTGTCACGGATGTGCTGCAATCGATCAGGCAGAACGCCATCGCGGCCGGCAACGGTGGTTTCACTGCCTCGGACCGCGATACCGTGGCGATGGACATCCAGGCTATGTACGACGAAGTCATGACGGTTGCCAATACCACCGACGGTGAAGGCAATTATTTGTTCTCCGGATTCCAGACCGATCTGAAGCCATTCTCGCCAACTGGCATCGGCGTGCAGTATCTGGGCGACGACGGGCAACGGCTGGTGCAGGTCGCGAGCGGCCGGCAGATCGCGGTCAGCGAATCCGGCGCCGATGTTTTCATGCGCATACGCAGCGGCAACGCCACGTTCGCTGTTTCCGCCCCGCCGGCCAATACCGGCAACGCGACCTACAGCAAGGGGACGGTTAGCGACGCGAGCGCGATCACGCGACACCAGTACCAGATCGTGTTCAGCGTGGTGGGAACCACCATCACGTACGATGTCCTCGACGTCACCGCAGCCACCACTGTAGCCGCCGCGCAGCCCTATACCAGCGGCGCTGCGATCGCGTTCGACGGCATCAGCCTGGAGGTCAGCGGCGCCCCGGCCACGGGCGATCTGGTGCAGATCGATCCCAGCACCGATCAGGATCTGTTCAAGACGATATCGGATCTCATCGCGGCGCTGAAGGGCCCGGCCGGGGATGCGGCGGCACTGGCAAGGCTGCAGAACGCGCTTACCGATGCGCTGATCAACCTCGACCAGGATCTGAACAATGTCAGTTCGGTGCGCGCGGGCGTGGGCACGCGCATGCGCGAAACCGACGATCATCAGCTCGCGAGCGAAGACCTGTCATTGCAGTACAAACAGGTTCTATCGCATCTGCAGGACCTGGACTATGCAAAAGCGGTCAGCGATCTGCTGCAGCAGCAGACCAATCTGCAGGCCGCGCAGAAGACCTTCGTGCAAATGGCGCAACTGTCGATATTCAACTATCTGTGAGGCGTGAGGGCCGAGGCTCGCAGACCCTCGGCCGTGACGGCTGGGCCAGACGCTCTGCCGCAGATGGACAGGGCTAGGGAGCGCGCGCGAGTATTTCGAGCGCCGCCGATACGCCCGCGACCAGGAACTTCTCCATTGGCGCGCTCAGGTAGGGCAGCACCAGCGCCAGCACGAAGAATCCCAGCAGCAAAGTGATCGGAAATCCGACTGCGAAGATGTTGAGCTGAGGCGCGGTGCGCGTCAGCACGCCCAACGCAAGGTTGGTAATAAGCAGCGCTGCAACGACCGGCAACGCCAGTGTCAGGCCGGCTGCAAACATCTGAGCGCCCCAAGATACCAGGCTGGTTGCGGCATGCGCGCCGAACAGTTCGGCGCCGATCGGCAGCACGGCAAAACTTTGTGCAAGCGCCGAGATCATCAGCAGGTGCCCGTTCAGCGCCAGGAAGAACAGCACCGTGAGCAGACTCATGGTCTGCGCGATTACCGGCGCGTTATTGCCGCGCAGCGGATCGAAGAATGTGGCGAATCCCAGACCCATCTGCAAGCCGATGAGTTCGCCCGCCATATCCACGGCTGCGAATACCATGCGCATCGTCAATCCCATCGCTGTTCCGATGACGATCTGCTGGATCAACACCTGCAGGCCTTCGAATGAAGAGGGCGATACGTCGGGAATCGGTCCGGCAAGCGGTGCGATCACCAGCGTCAAAGCCAGTCCGAGTCCGAGCCGGATGCGCCGCGGGATGCCACGATTGGCAAACACCGGGGCGCTCGAGACCAGCGCGAGAATCCGCGCCATCGGGAATACGAAGGCGGCGAGGAGGGCCGTGAGTTGGGCGGAGGTGATGGAAAGCATTAAGAGGGGAGGGACGAGGGGCGAGGAGCGAGGGACGAGGGGTGAATCAAGACTCTTCTTGCTATTCCCTCAACCCTCGGCCCTCGCCCCTCGTCCCTGGGTATTCATCCAATCATGAACGGCAGGTTCTCCAGCAGCTGGCGCATGTAATCCACCATCATCGCGATCATCCACGGGCCGGCAACAACCAGCATGCCCAGGATGGCGATGAGCTTGGGAATGAACGACAGGGTCATTTCGTTGATCTGTGTGGCGGCCTGGAACACGCTCACCAGGAGGCCGACGACAAGCGCGGCGAGCAGCAACGGCGCCGATACCAGCAGGGTCAGTTCCAGTGCATGGCGGCCAATGGTCATCACCGATTCCGGGGTCACGGCGAGAAGCTCCGGACCAGGGAGCCGATCAGCAGATTCCAGCCGTCCGCCAGCACGAACAGCATGATCTTGAAGGGCAGCGAAATCATGACCGGAGAGAGCATCATCATGCCCATCGACATCAACACGCTCGAGACCACCATGTCGATAATCAGGAAGGGAATGAAAATCAGGAAGCCGATCTGAAATGCCGTCTTCAGCTCCGAGGTCACGAAAGCGGGGATCAAGGCTTTCATCGGCACCTGATCGGGCGCAGTGGCTTCGCTGTCGGCCAGCTTCAGAAACAAGGCGAGGTCGGCCTCCCGCGTCTGCTTGAGCATGAACTCACGCAGCGGCACGCCAGCGCGATCCATGGCCTGCGTCGCGTTGATCTTGTCCTGTGAGAACGGCTCATAGGCGTCCTTGTAGATCGAGTCCAGCGTCGGCGCCATGACGAATAAGTTCAGGAACAGCGCGAGTCCGATCAATACCTGGTTGGGCGGCGCGCTCGGCGTGCCGATGGCCTGGCGCAGCAAAGACAGCACGATGATAATGCGCGTGAATCCGGTCATCATCAGCAACAGCGCCGGCAGAAAGGTCAGCGCGGTCAGGACCAGCAGCGTCTGGATCGGCAGGGAGTAGGTCTGGCTACCCCCCGGCCCAGGCACGCTGGTGAACGCCGGCAGCGCCGCCTGTTGCGCGAGCGCCGGCAGCGCCGGCGCAATCAGCACCAAGGCGACCAGCCAGCGCGATGGCCTAATCATGTTTGCGGCGCTCGAGAGTCTGTTTAAGCCAGACGGCGAAAGCGTTCGGTGCAACCGGCGCCTGCCCGGCCTGAAAGTTGTCCGGTCGCCGCATGCTGTGAATCCGGGACACGCTTCCCGGTGCGACGCCGATGACCAGCCAGGTGTCATTGACTTCGATCAGCAGCACACGCTCGCGATTGCCGACCGCGGTGCCGCCCACGATGCGCAGCGCGCTGCTGCCGGGGGCAACGTTGGGATTGAATCGGCGCATCGCCCAGGCGGCGACGAACACCATGCCAAGCACCACACCCAGACCGAGCAGCACTTGCAGCACGCTGCCGGCGCCGATCGGCGCGGCCATCGCGTCGGCGGCCAATGCCGGGCATGGCATCAACAGGCTCCAGGCCCCGGACCGCACGGCATGCACGGGCACCGCACGCATCATCGTTTCAACTGGCGCATGCGCTCGGAAGGCGTGACGATGTCGGTCAGGCGAATGCCGAACTTGTCGTTGACCACCACGACTTCGCCTTGCGCGATCAGGCAGCCGTTGACCAGGACGTCCATCGGTTCTCCGGCGAGTCCGTCGAGTTCGACCACCGAACCCTGAGCGAGCTGCAGAAGGTTCTTGATGGTGATCTTGGTGCGCCCGAGTTCCACCGTGAGCTGCACCGGAATGTTGAGAATCATGTCGATGTCGTTCTTGGCGTCGACCGCGCCGCCCGGAGCGAGCTTCTGGAACACGGGTGCGGCCGGCGATTGCGCCGCGCCCTGGTCCGAGAGGGCGGCGGCCCACTCGTCGTTCTTCGGTTCTGCAGTTGCGGTTTCGGGCATGGCTGGCTCCTTTGATGTGGATTTGAAAGGCCTGTGCTTCTGGTTGCGACGGTCTTGTTCAGGCATCTTCGGACCCCGAGAAGCGGTCGTTCAGGCCGTGGTTGATCATTCGCTGCACACGCAGCGCGTACTGCCCGTTGAATACCCCGTAATCGCATTCCATGACCGCAACGCCGTCGACCTCGGCGCTCAGCTCGGGTGGAATTTCCAGAGGAATCACGTCGCCGACCTTGAGTGCGCTGACCTGGTTCAGAGTGAGCCTCGCGGCGCCGAGATTGGCGACCAGTTCCACTTCGGCTGATTGGACCTGGCGCGACAGCATGCGCACCCAGCGCTTATCGGTCTCCATGTGGTCGCCCTGCACGCTCGAATAGAGGATGTCGCGAATCGGTTCGATCATCGCGTAGGGCATGCACAGATGGAAGTCGCCGCTTACCCCCCCGAACTCGATGGAATAAGTCGTGGTAATCACGACTTCGTTCGGCGTGGCGATGTTCGCGAACTGGGCATGCGTTTCCGAGCGTACGTGCTCGAATTTGACCTGGTATATCGGATTCCAGGACTTTTCGTAATTTTCGAACACCACTTCCAGCAGTTTTCGGATGATGCGGTGTTCGGTTTGTGTAAATTCGCGGCCTTCGACCTGCGTTTGGAAACGGCCGTCGCCTCCGAACAGATTGTCGACCACCAGGAACACGAGATTGGGATCGAAGATGAACAGGGCCATGCCGCGCAGCGGCTTGACCTGCACCATGTTCAGGTTGGTTGGCACCACCAGGTTGCGGATGAATTCGCTGTATTTCTGCACCCGCACCGGAGCCACCGAAATTTCCGCGCTGCGGCGCATGAAGTTGAGCAGACCAACGCGCATCAGCCGCGCGAAACGTTCGTTGATGATCTCGAGCGTGGGCATGCGCCCGCGCACGATGCGCTCCTGCGTGGCAAGGTTGTAGGGCCGGATTCCCCCGCCGTCGTGAGGCTGGTCAGACCCCGGTTCCTGCTCATCGCTCACGCCCTTGAGCAGCGCATCGATTTCGTCCGGGGTGAGGAATTCCTTGGCCATGGCCACGTGTATTGCGTTACTGGATGATGAACGAGGTGAAGAGCACGCTTTTCACCTTGTAGTCTTCGGGCGACTGCGGTTCTTCGGGCTCGGCGTCGGTTTCTTCGGCGGGCGCGTCGCCGGCTTTGGCGTCCCCTGCCGCTTCTTTCTTGATCTTGGGTTGCTGGACAGGTGTGACGGCATCGGGGTCGACGACCGCGGTCACTTCCACGCGCACGGACTCCGCAAGTCTGGTCTTGCCTTCCGGGGTCAACAGTTCCTGCGAAGTCCTGGTCGAGAGCAGCATGAGCACGCGGTTGCGCACTTCCGGCATGTGCTGCTTGATCTGGTCGACTACCGCCGGCGCCGCAACGCGAAGCGTAATGTCGGTCTGCAGGAACTGATCGCTGCTCTGCGGCGCTTGCGCACGCAGGTTGACGACGAAGGTTTCGAGCGCGAGGTACACCGGCGCGCCCTCCTTCTTCGCGTGCTTTACTTCCTTGACCGGTTTGGCCTGTGCTTGGCCCTCCGCGGATTGCTGACCCTTGAGCATATACCACGCGCTGCCACCGCCGCCGCCGATAAGCAGGACGCCCGCCAGCATGAGAATCAGCTTCTTCCTGCCGGCCGGTTTGCGGGCAGGGACTTTGGCGATTTCCTCTTCGGCCGCTTCACTTTTTGGGCTTCTTGCCATAACGCGCACTCAATGTGGGATGCAGCCATTGTTCACGCTGGGGGACTCGATCCATCGCCGGAACAGAGCGGCAAAAAATCCCCAATTGAGAGGATCAGGCGAACGTATCCACGAGGCCGTCGCCCCGACGCAGGGGGTTACCGGGGCGAGGCTGGCCCGCGCTGTCCGCTGTCTGGCCGGCGTGGGTATCCGATTCGGCGCCGCCCTGGGGCCCACGCCCGGAATCGCCCGATCCATGGCTGTTGCCCGCGGTTCGGGAATCGACCGTGGTATTGCCCAGCGTGATGCCGTTCTCCAGCAACATTTCCCGCAATCGCGGCAGCGCGGATTCGATTGCCTCGCGGGTGGCGAGGTGCGCGGCGCTGAATTGCACCGACGCCGACGCCTGGGCGTCCTGGTCATTGGTTAGCACGAGCTTGACTTCGATCGGCCCAAGATCCGGGGGATTCAGGCGGATTTCGGCGGATTGCACATCATTCCTTGCCATCCACACGACGCGGCTGGAAAAGCCGTCATCCCAGGCGCGCGAGCCGAACGGCTGAGCCAGATGCTCCACGTGCGCCACAACGCTTGCGGCGTTCGCCGATTGCGCTGGGGCCAACGCATGATTCGGCGTGCCGCCCGGCGCCGGCGGCTCCGGGACCGGCTCCAGTCGACGCGCTGGGGGCTCGGCCTTGGCAACTGGAACGGCGACGGGTTCGCGCGCAACGGATTGCGCAATCGTCGCCTCGGGTCCGGCGTCCGCGTCATGCCGGGTAGCGGTTGCGCGCGGCGCGTTGGCGATCTTTTGCGTGTCAGCCTGCGGCATGCTTTTGCCGCCCTCGGTACGGAAACGGGCGGATAGCGCGTTGTCGCGCGCGATAACCGGCAATGCAGCGGAGACGGTGGCCTTGGCCACCGCGCTCGGGTCCACCGGTGCGAGCGAGGCGGGTATCGGTTGGAGCGCGATCTGTGCCGCGGTCGGTTGTTGCGGATCGACGTTGGCCTTGCCCGCGGCGATGGCGTCGAGCAACGCGGCAGGATCGCGCGCGGGCGTGTCGCCGCTGGCATCCGTGGTGAAGGGATCCGTGGTGAAGGGATCCTTGGCGAAGGGATCTTTGGCGAAGGGATCCTTGGCGAAGGGATCCTTGGTGAAGGGATCCATGGCCAAGGGATCCTTGGCGAAGGGATCCTTGGCGAAAAGATCCTTGGCGAAGGGATCCACGGTGAAGGGATCCGTGGTGAAGGGATCCATGGTGACGGGATCCTTGGTGATGGCATCCTGTGTGAGTTGCACCGATGCGCTTGCTTGTGCGGGATCCGTGGCACGCCCGATTCCGGCGCCGAGAAGTCCGGCGAAATCGAGGCCGCCATCGCCGGCATCCCCGGGACCCGCCGCCGTGGCGACGGCAGGGTGGGCCGCGGAAGCTTTGTGCGCAAGGTTCGCGATCGTGATCGTGTTCATGAGGTTCATGGCTGTCGTTTTACCGGGAGGGAGTCTGGTTGCGCTGATGGCTGGCCGCGCTGTGTTCGTCCTGGTCGCGCTGTTCGATCCTGGATTCGCGCTCTGCCTCGCCGCGCTGGTAACGCTCGTAGAGCACGTCGAAAGACTTCAACTTGATGCGCGCCAGTTGCCATGTTTCCAGACCCGCCTGGCACTGGACGCGGCATTTCGCCAGCACGTCCTTTTGCTGCGCGATGGCCTGGTCGAGTTTGCTCAGGAATTCATGATAGTTGCGCCATTGTTCGTTGCCGATGCCCGACTGGCTGGCGTGCTCGAGCCGGCAATGGTAGTCCTGCCGGCATGTTTCAAGCATCTGCAGGGTGTCCGCGGCGGTGCCTTCCCTCGCGCGCAGTTGAGCAAGCGCGGCGGCGGCGGCCTCCGCCCGCTTGCGAGAGAGATCCATGACGACTTCGAGCGGAAAACGGTGAGACATGTCGGCCTCCTTTTTCATTGACTCTTGGCGTCCGTGACGCTGTTGTGGAACAGGCCGTGGAGTTGCGCGATCGCGCTCCCAAGCGGCTCGCGGCTGCGCATGTCCTGGCGCAGGAACGCCTCCATGCGCGGCATCAGCGCGATGGCTTGATCGAGCTGCGGGTCGCTGCCGGCCATGTAAGCGCCGACGTTGATCAGGTCGCGACTGCGCTGGTAGCGCGAGTAGAGCGATTTCAGGCGTCGCACATTTTCGAGTTGAGCCGCATCCACCAGCGATGTCAGCGCGCGGCTGATCGATGTTTCGACGTCGATGGCGGGGTAGTGCCCGGACTCGGCGAGCTGCCGCGACAGCACGATGTGTCCGTCGAGAATCGCGCGCGCAGCTTCTCCGATCGGGTCCGCCGGATCGTCGCCGTCGGTCAGCACGGTGTAGAACGCGGTGATCGACCCGCCGCCCGCGGTGCCGTTGCCGGCTCTTTCCGCCAGCGCCGGCAGTTTGGTGAACACCGAGGGCGGATAGCCCTTGGTCGCCGGAGGCTCGCCGATGGCGAGCGCGATCTCGCGCTGGGCCATGGCTACGCGCGTCAGCGAGTCCATGATCAGCAGCACGTTCTTGCCCTGGTCGCGGAAGTACTCGGCCACCGCGGTGGCGTAAGCAGCGCCCTGCAACCTCATCAGCGGCGAGGTGTCCGCAGGCGCCGCGACCACGACCGAGCGCGCCATGCCTTCGGGTCCGAGAATCTGTTCGATGAATTCCTTGACTTCGCGACCGCGCTCGCCAATCAGGCCAACCACCGTCACGTCGGCGGTGGTGTAGCGGGCCATCATGCCGAGCAGCACGCTTTTTCCCATTCCCGAGGCCGCGAATAATCCCATGCGCTGTCCGCGGCCGACCGTGAGCAGCGCATTGATCGCGCGCACGCCGACGTCGAGCGGCTTGTCGATTGGCGCGCGCTCCAGCGGATTGATCGGCCGGCTGTACAGCGGCTGCATTTGGCCGGTGTTCGGCACCGGCAGGCGGTCGAGCGGATTGCCGGCGCCATCGAGCACGCGGCCGAGAAGTTCGACACCGACCCGAACATGTTTGCCGCGATCGGCGGCGCGCCGGCGCGGCGTTATCCCGCCGCCTATGCGCGGTGCCGCGACCGGGGCGTCCTGAGGCACGACGCGCGCACCCGGCGTCAGCCCGTAAACATCCTGCGATGGCATCAGGAACAAGCGCTCGCCGGAGAAGCCGACGACTTCCGCCTCGACCGAATTTCCGTTCGGGAGCAGCAGTGTGCAAGTGCTCCCCACGGCGAGTTTGAGTCCGACCGCTTCCATGACCAGGCCGGCGGCACGCGTGAGATAGCCACTTGGCGCCAGCGGCTGGCTCGATTCGATACGCGTATGGCAATCGGCGAGGAAACCGCTGAGGCGCTGGGCGCGCCCGGCAAGGGAAGGTGTGGCCGGGATGTTCATGCCTCGCTTTTCTCCTCGTCTTTTCCCAGCCAGCCGCCGTCGCGGCCCAGCGTGCCGACGATGCGGCGCCAGCGCGCATCCAGCGTCGCGTCGACTTCGCCGTGGGTCGTGGTTACGAGGCAGCCGCCGCGAGCGATGGCGGTGTCATCGACAATGGTCCAACCGGCAATTCTGAGCGACTCGCCCGCGAGTTCTCGCGCGAGCGCGGCGTCCTGGGGATGCAGGCGCAGCCGCCGCTCGTCACCGAGAACCGGCAAGCTTCGTATGGCTTCATGGATGACCGGCAGTATCAGATCCGGTCTGACATCGAGCGCGCCTCGCAGCATCTGGCGCGCGACGCCGAGCGCGACATCGAGCACTTGTTGCGCGAGGTGCTGATCGAGTTCGGCGGCCTCGGCAGAAAAGGCCTTGGCAAGGGCCGCAAGGCGCTCCACTTCCGTGCGGGCGCGTTGGCTGCCTTCCTTCAACCCCGCCTGATAGCCGTCGAGCCGTGCCTGCTGATGGATCTTCTCGACCTGCGAAGCGGTCGTCAGCGATATCGGACCGCGCGCGCCCGGGGCATCGAAGCTGTTGAGTTCCCAGCGTTCGTACGCGCTCAGCTCTTCTTTCGGAATAACGTTAGGTGCGGCCATGAGGGTAGTGACTGGTGACTAGTGATTAGTGACTGGAAAAGGCAGAGCGTCGCGGTCCGTTGTCAGAGGCATGGCTAGGTGAATTCATATCGTCATTTCCCGGCTTTGCCGGTCACTTGTCACTTGTCACCAGTCACCCGATGGCTGCTCGTCAGACAAACGCGTCATCGCCTTTGCCGCCAAGCGAGAGCTGGCTTTCGTCGGCGAGCCGTCGCACCAGTTTGAGGATTTCCTTCTGCTCGGCCTCGACCTCGGACAGGCGCACGGGGCCTTTTGACTCGAGGTCATCGCGAAGCATTTCCGCGGCGCGGCCTGACATGTTCTTGAAGATTCTCTCGCGCAATTCTTCGCTGGCCCCTTTGAGGGCAACGATCAGAGACTCGGATTGCACTTCGCGCAGGATGAGCTGTATGCCGCGATCGTCGATGTCGATGAGGTTGTCGAACACGAACATCTCGTCGAGGATCTTTTGCGCCAGGTTGCCGTCGTACTCGCGGATGTTTTTCATTACCGTGCCTTCCACGGCTCCCGGCATGAAGTTCATGATTTCCGCCGCGGTGCGCGCGCCGCCCATGGGACTCGTCTTGAGGTTGTTGTTTCCGGAAAGCAGCTTCGTCAATACGTCGTTGAGTTCCTTCAGCGCCGAGGGCTGGACGCCGTCGAGGGTGGCAATGCGCAGGATCACGTCATTGCGCAAGCCCTCGCTGAAATGTCCCAGCACTTCGCTGGCCTGATCGCGGTCCAGATGCACCAGGATGGTGGCGATTATCTGCGGATGTTCGTTCTTGATCAGCTCCGCCACCGAGGCCGCATCCATCCATTTCAGGCCTTCGATGCCGCTGGTGTCACCGCTATGGAGAATGCGGTTGATCAGGCCCGCCGCTTTGTCGTTGCCGAGCGCTTTGGTCAGTACGGTGCGCACATACTCGTCGGAATCGATGCCGACGGACGTTCTTTCACCGGCGGCCTTGTGAAATTCGCCGAGCACACCGCCAATGCTTTCCTTGGTGACGCTTTTCATTCCGGCCATGGCCTGACCCAGCTTCTGGACTTCGCGCGGCCCCAGATGCTTGAATACGGAGGCGGCGGCTTCCTCGCCCAGGGACATCAGCAGGATCGCACTTTTTTCGACGCCATCAGAGCTCATCGCCGGCTACCCAGCTGCGAACGATGTTGGCGACGAGCTTGGGTTCTTGCCGGGCAAGCTGTTTTGCCGAGTCGAGGTTGCTCTGATAGGACGCGCCGCCCGGGATGCCGGACGCCGAACCCGGCGCGCCGGCGGACAATGCCTGTATTTCCGAGGCAGGCGGCGTCATCGCGCTGCGAAACATCGGACGCAGCACTTTGAAGAAAAGGAACAGAACCACACCTGCGATCAGCAGATTCTTGCCGATCTCCTGCGCCAGCGCCCAAGTGCCCGGCTGTTTCCAGAACGGCTCGCTTTCGAGTGCTTCCACCTCGGCCACGGTGAAGGCCGTGTTGGCCACCGTGATGGTGTCGCCGCGCGCCTCGGTATAACCCATGGCTTCGCGGACCAGTTTGATGATCTGCGCCATGTCGTCTTCGCTGCGCGGCTTGTAGGACACCTTGCCGTCCCTCGAGGTGACCTTGCGATAGTTCACCACTACGGCGACCGACAGCCGCTTGATATTGCCAATGCTGTGGCGGATGTGCTTGAGGGATTTGTCGACTTCGTAGTTGACCGCGGAATTCTTGTTTGTGTTGCTGGCGTTCGCGGACGGCGAGGTTGCGGTCGTGGCGCCGGCCGCGGCGGGCTGGCCGTTGATGGGCGCCGACGCGGGCGCCGGTGGTTGATTCGACAGCGCGCCGGGAACGCCGCCGTTCTGGGCCCCGCCCGCGCCGCTGATGGATTCGCTCGAGGTCTGGCTGCGTATCGCTGCGGCTGCTGCGCCCTGGTTCGGACGATACACTTCCTCTGCCTGTTCGGTTTGCGAGAAATCGATGTCGGCGGCGACCTGGGCGTGCACGTTGTCGTTGCCGACCACGGGCAGCACGATGGATTCGATTCGCTGGGCGTAATCCCGCTCCAACGTTTTTATGTACTTGAGCTGGCCTGGATCGAGACCGGTCTGCAACAGCGAGTCTGTCTGCGCCGAAAGCAGATTGCCGTTCTGGTCGATGACGGTGACATTCTTCACCAGCAGATCGGGAACGCTGCTGGAAACCAGGTGCACGATCGCGCTGACCTGTCCGGGCTCGAGCGTGCGGCCGGCATTCAGATTGACCAGTACGGAGGCGCTCGGTTTTTGTTGTTCGCGCATGAACACGCTTGGCTTCGGTATGGCCAGATGCACCCGCGCACCGCCGACGGCGGAGACCGACTGAATCGAGCGCGCAAGTTCCCCCTCCAGCGCACGCTGATAGTTGACCAGCTCGAGAAACTGGCTGGTGCCGAGCTTCGGTGTTTCCATGAGTTCGAAGCCGACCAAGCTGCCTTTCGGCAGCCCCTGGCTCGCCAGCCTCAGCCTGGCTTCGTGCACGTGCGTGGCCGGCACCAGAATGGCGCCCCCGCCATCGGCAAATTTGTACGGCACGTTCATCTGCGTGAGCGACGCGATGATGGCGCCGCCGTCGCGGTCGTTGACGTTCGAGAACAGCACGCGGTAGTCCGGCGCCTGGCTCCACATCCACGCGCCCACGGCAAGCGCCACCGCGGTGGCCGCTGCCAGCATCAGAGCGACAATTTGCCTCCCGCCCGGGCCGCTGAGCTGCTGCAAAGTCTGTACTGCGGTTCCAGCCATCGAATCACCGCGATTGTGCGTTTGCCTGCTGCGTCCCACCGTGCTTTTGGCAGGCGGATTCCGATGACGGCGATTATGGTCGGCAGGCGGCAATTCAATCGGGTGAACAGAGGCGCTTTTGCGCGCCTTATCCGGGCAGGGCCTGCAGGCCGGGCGGGGTATCGTGGCGCCATCGCGTAACCGGGTTGGGCACATGAAAGGCAACGACCAACAGATAGCGGCGGCAAGCCCGCAAGCAGGCATGCCGGCGGACGACGAGGTGGCCAGGGCAGTCAGGGTCCTGGCGGGCAAGCTTGACCTCAGGTCGCTGGAGCGCCTGCATATCCTGCACACGCTGGCCGCCGTAAACGGGTCTCGGCGCGCCGCGGTGGAGCGCCTCGGAATCAGCGACCGCACGCTGCGCAACAAGCTCCAGCAGTACCGGCTGGATACCGTGATCAGAAGCGCCACAGCCCCCTGAGGAGCCGCCAGCATGGACCGCATATCGGTGGAAAGCGTATTGAGCCAGATTCGCGCGATGCAGGAAATCGCCGCCGGAGGCCAGAAAGCCCTCGCGACCGCGGCGCCCGGCAAGGCGGATTTCGCGCAAATGCTGCGAACATCGCTCGATCAGGTCAGCGGCACCGAGCAGAACGCAAACAACCTGTCGCAGGCATTCGAGAAGGGCGATCCGAACGTCAATCTGCAGGACGTCATGATCTCGATGCAGAAGGCCAATATTTCCTTCCAAACCGTGGTGCAGGTGCGCAATCGCGTAGTCGCGGCGTATCAGGACATGATGAATATGCAGATGTGAGAGACGGACGCACAAACACGATGTAGCGTTGCACCAGGCTTGCCGCCGAGGGCGACAAATTCAAGAACTCGCAGCCGCGGCGGCGAAAGCGCAGGCGGTTTTTCAGCGGCATGTCGAACGCGCTTCGCACTTTCGGCAATATCAACGGCGTGCCGACTTGCGGCAGCCCGATACGGCGGTTTTCAAAGATGCTGCCGACGCGTTTCGTCAGCTGTTCGGTGCGCTCGCGGCGCCAAGCCCATGTTCGACACGGTATAGCCAGGCGAGCAATTCCGCCACGGCCACGTAAAGTTGTGGCGGGATATGCTGATCGAGGTCAACGCGCATGAGAAGATTGACGAGTTCCGCCGATTCGTGCACGTAGACGCCGGCCTCCCGCGCGCGGGCAATGATCGCATCGGCGATGAGGCCGTTGCCCTTGGCGAGAACTTGCGGCGCCGATTGGCCTTCTCGGTAGGCCAGCGCAACCGCGGCGTGGTCAGGCCGCTTCGGGGCCATGGCTTACCTCGAGCGCGTTCACCGGTATGCCGGAAGCGTTGAAGCGGTTTGCGAGCGCCGGCGCCTCCTCGCGCAATTGCCGGGCATGTTGTTCGGAGTCGGCGATTATTCGCAGCTTCGCACCGTTCGCGCCCAGCTCGATTCTCGCCAGCAGTTCACCGATGTGGGGCAGCGTCAGCTTCAACTCGGTGCGCCATGTTGCGCGCACTTCGCGGTCGTCGTTTTCACCGGACGAGCCGTCGCCCACCCGCCATTCCATGACTTGACCGGGCCATGCGAATCCGCGCCAGGCCACATGACCGGACTCGAGTGCGTTGAGTTGCTGGCGAATGATCGGGAAGCTGTCCGGATGCGCCGGCGAGCGCGCGATCTGCTCGGTTTGCGCCGGCGAGCGCACCTCGGCGGTCGCAGGCGCCTCGGCGGGCGCTGCCTCGGCGTTGCGCAGCGCTTCGTCGGCTGCGGCCGGCGCCTGCAGTTCCGGCATATCCGGGGCGAAGCGGGGCGGCATCGGCGCAAGCTTGCCCTGAGGCTCCCGCTGCAATTGCGCGGTCGAGCGCGTTCCCAGAACCCATTGCGCCTGGTGCGACTCGTAGAAAAGGCCGCTGAGTGTGAGCGCATCGCGAAGAAGCGTTGCGGCCTGCGGTGTTTCCGGAACACGCGACTGAAAGACCGGCGCCGCGGCATGCGCGGCAGCCTCGTCGGCCGCTTCGGGCTGGACTTCCTGCAACATTGCCAGAAACCTGCCGGCGTCGCTGAGTTTCGATCCGGCCTGCTCGTTCGCGTTATCGATGCGCAACAAGGCGAAAGTCAGCCGCGGATGATCGTTCAAATAGACCATGCGCAGCAAGTCGCCGGGGCGGGCGCTTTCAGGGAGCTGGAATTCATAGCCGCGGCCCCGAACCGACACGACGTAATAGCCGGCGCGGATTTGCTGCTCGACGCGCCCGTCGATCGGTTGTCCGGGCTGCAGCGGGGGCAGCTCGCGGTCGGGTTCGCTCGCGACCAGGGGCACGGGTATGACCGCGCCGACCAACAGGCGCAATCGGGTGAGGGCCTCCGGACGAATCATGCCGAGGGTTGCACCGCGTCAGCGGCGCCCTGCGTCAGTCCGCTGTGCCGGCGCTGTATGCGGCATGCAGTTTGCGCTCCTGTCCGACGCTCGTCAGCAGATGTTGCAGCCTCTGCATCCAGGGTTCGGTCAGGTTGCGGATTTCCGCATCGTCGGCCAGCACTTTGCGAATTATTTCGACCTTGCGCCTGCGCAACTGCGGTTCGAGCACAATTTCGTTCTCGCTTCGCGTGTTCAAAAGCCCTTCCACGAGCTGCCTGCACTCCTGTTCGCGCTTGACCAGCAGATCCCAGTCGGCGGCGCGCGCCGCGTCCAGCATCTGCGCCGTGACGGCGAGAAGGTTTTCGTAAATGGCAATGACTTGAGTGTTGTTCATGTTTCGAATTACGCCTGGTTACAGGCCGGCGCGGCAGTCCTGCCGCAGCGCTCTCAGCCGCACCCGGTCGCTGCTTCTCGCCGCGTCCCGCATCTGGGCGGAGTTGGCGGCGATCGGGCCGCGGCTATCGAGATTGTGTCGGGAACCGGGCATGGTTCAGCGCATCCCGTACGCGGCCGCAACGCGGTTGATTGGTGGCGGGCTGGCGGCTTGCGTCACGGCGGCAGACGGCGCAGCCACGGCAGACGACGGCGCCACGGCAGACGGCGCAGCCGCGGCTGCCGTCAGCGGCTTTGCGGCGATGGCCTCCCAGGCGCCGCCCAACTGCTCCAGAAGTCGGGCCACCTCATCGAGCGCGCTGCGGTCGTTCTTGAGGTTGGCGTAGAACAGGCGCCGCGCCATGTAGTCGTACAGATCGAACAGATTCTGCGCCAGTTCGCCGCCGACATTCAGGTCCAGGCTTGCCTTGAGTCCGAGGTCGATGATTTCTATCGCGCTGGAAATCGCCTTGCACTTGGCCGCAATCTCGCGCCGCTGCAGGTGACCGCTCGCCCCGGCGAGCGCCGCGCGCGCGCCATTGAAAAGCATGAGCACCAGTTGATGCGCGTCGGCGGAGGCCGCGATCGACTCGACGCTCACGCTGCGATAAGCGTTCAACGCTCTGCCGGAGTTGACGTACAACATGTGATTTATCCTTTGTTGTTGAAGATGTTCGGCAGATTGGCAAGCTGCTGCGTCAGGTAAGTGCTGGTCTGGTTCATGCTGCTGATCAGAGCGTCGAGCGCCGAGAACTGTTTCTGGTAGTGTGCCTGGACCACCTCCAGATGTTTCTGGATTTGCGCACGGCGGCTGCCGATGCTGGTGATCGATAGCTTGATGCCGTCCGTCTCGCTCGAGAGCGAGCCGCTGGTTACCAGCAGGCCGGCGACGGCGCTGTCGATGGCGTTGCCGAGGGTGGAGGTCAGCGCGGCGAATCCAGCGGGGTCGGCCGCCAATGCCGCGTTGAGCTTGGCGCTGTCCAGGCTCAGGGTGCCGTCCTTCTGGAAGCTGGCGCCGAGCTGCGACAGGGTGGTGTAGGCGCCCTCGGTCTGCTGCACACCGCCGACCATGGCGTGCACCCGGTATTGCACCCCGAGCACGCCTGCGTCGCCTTGCAATACGGCTGCTTTTGCGGTCGCGCCGGCGATCGTCTTGTTGCTGTCGTTGTACGCCGCTACCAGCGCCTTGAGCGCCGACACCAGCGCGCCGGTGTCGCGCTGCACCGAGACGCTGACGGGACTGCCCGCAGCGGTTTCTTTCGCCAGGTTGAGGGTGATGCCCTCGATGGCGCCGGTGACGGTATTCGAGGCGGAGGTAATGCTCACGCCGTCGATGCTAAGGTCGGCATTGCGCGCAGCCTGGGTCTGCTGCAGGTTCTGCGTCGCGCTCGCCGGATCGTAGGCCAGCAGCGACGCGATCGCGCTGTCGCCGCTGGTGGCTATTTTCAGGCTGTTCGCCGCGCCGGTATCGCTGGGCGCGAGCGCCAGGCGATAGGGCGCCGCGCCGCCGTCGTTGATGATGCTCGCAGTCACGCCGACTGCGGCCGCATTGATCGCGTCGCGAATGCCGGCAAGCGTGTTGTTGCTGCTGCCGATGACCACGGCTACCGGGGTCTTGCTCGCATTGGCCGCGAAAGAGGCATCCGAGTAGATTCCGTTCACGGGGCCGAGAACGCTGCTGATGGTGCCGAAGGTGAAGGTGAGCGTGGTGCCGGCGCCGCTGCCGATGGCTGTGGTGGTGCTCGTCTTCCCCGCGGCGAGAAGCTTTTGCGCCTGCGCCAGCTTGTTTACCGTGACGCTGTACTTGCCGGGCACGGCGTCGCTGGCCGCCGTCGCGCTCAGCACGGAGGCGTCGCTGAGCGTTGCGCCGTTCTTGACCGCGCTTGCCGAGGCGAGCGTCTGCGCCGCCGACTGCAGCGAAGACAGGCTGCCATTGATCGAACCCAGGCCGGTCAGCTTCGACTGGTAAGTCGCCTCCTGCTGGGCCAGCAGGGTCAACGGTCGCTGCTCCACCGCCATCAATTGGCTGATTATGCCCTTGACATCGAGGCCCGAGCCGATGCCGGGCGCGTTCAGGGTACCCGTAGTGGCGCTGACGCTGGGCAAGCTCACTGCCATGATAAGGTTGCCTGTGTGATCAAGACAGCCATAGCTTAATGTGGGTCATCCTCGGCCAAAGCTTCAAATAGGCGCCGAAAACCCCTTTATGTGGCTTTCTGCTTGATCAGCATGCCGGTCATCTGGTCCATCGACTTCGACAGCGCGATCATGTCTTCGCTCGGGATCTGCCGGATGACCTGCCTGGTCTGCGAATCGACGACACGCACCACGACATGGTTTGACTCGCTGTCCACCGAAAACTCGACATCCGCTTTGGCTGACTTGAGGAAATCGTTGATCTGGCGCGCTGCCTGCCTGATCGGTTCGACGCCCGGTGGCGCTGCCGGGGCTTGCGCCGCTTGCGCCGGTAGCTCGGGCGCGCGGCGCGGCGGCGGCGACACGGTTTCCCTCGCGCCGGGTGCGGGCGGTGGCGCCGTATTGAACTGGATGTTCATGTCATGCTCCCTCGCTCAGGCGAAAATTCCCCGACCGGCGAACTGCCGGCCGGGGATCATCGCATCATGCCGCTTACTTCAGCAGCGCCAGCACGCTTTGCGGGGCCGCGTTGGCTTGCGCCAGCATCGCGATACCGGCCTGCTGCAGGATCTGAGCGCGCGTCAGGTTGGCCGTTTCCGCCGCGAAGTCCGTATCCTGGATCCGCGACCGGGCTGCGGTGATGTTTTCCGCCGTCGTGGTCAAGTTGCCGACCGTGGATTGGAAACGGTTCTGGATCGCGCCGAGGTCCGCACGGATGGTGTTGACCTGGGCCAGGGCCGCGTCGACTACCGCTATCGCATCCTGAGCGCCGCTGGCCGAGCTGATATCGAGCGCCGAGAGTTTGTTCTTGACGCTGGTTACCGATTGCCCGCTGACCGTGGTGTTGAGGATGCCGCCAGAGGTATTCACGATATTGGAGGACGTCGAGAACGCGCTGGCATTCGCGTTCAGCGTGACCTTGCCGGCGATAACCGTGGAATCGAGCTGCCCGCCCTTGGGTACCGTGCCGCCATCGCTGAGCGTGACGGCGCTGCCCGACTGGCCGGTGATGCTGATGGTCTTGGCCGCGGAGCTGACGCCGCTGGGATCGGTCACCGCCGCGGAGTGGCGGAAGTCCTCGATCTTGATGTCGTAGCCGCTCGCATTGACCAGCCTCAGGCTGCCGCCGGTCGTCACATCGGCGGTAATGCCCGTGGCGCCGGAGCGCTGGTTGATCGCGCTGGCAAGCGCGGAAAGATCCGCTGTGCTGACGGCTGCGGAAATCGCCACCGCGGTGGAGTTGGAGCCGTAGAGGTTGAACGACACCGTGCCCGCCGCGCTCAGCGCGCTGAAAGTCGCCTCGGAGCGCGCGATGGCGGAAACACCGGTGCTGCCGGAGACGGCGTTGATGTTGGCCGCAATCAGTTTGGCCGTCGCGTTTTCCGAAACAGACACCGTAGTCGAAGCCAGACCGGAAATGGTCAGGGTCTGCGCCGCGACGTTGTTGCCCTCGGAAATCCCGACCGCAGCCGTGCTTGCCAGCGTGAGATTGGTGGCGTTGGAGGCGCCGCTTTTGAAAACGCTGGCGTTGGTCAGGAACTGGATGTTGTAACCTTCATCTGCGGCGATTTCAACGCGGCCGCGAGCGGAGAAGGAGTTGTTGCCCGCTTCGACCGGGGCGACATAGGTGCCATCCAGACCGGCGATCAGGCCGGTGCCGGTAATGGCACCGGTATTCGCCGTGACGGCCGAACTCAGTGCGCCGTTGGTGATGGTGGCGACGCTGACCACTGAACTCGCACCAGAGGTGGTCAGCACCGTGATCTGGGTTCCCGCGTTGACTATCGCACTGACAGTCGCAGTTGAATCGCCGCTGGAATCGGCTGCACCTGCGGTGCGGGTAATCGAAATGGCCCCGCCGGCAGAAGCTTGTGAGAAGGTATAGCCGGCAGTTGTGAGGTCCGTGCTGCGCGCTGTCAGCCCGGCAAACAGGGCATTGTTGTCCGCGGCTATCGTTGTGCCTGTAGTGAATGCAATCGCGCCGTTCGCCACCCCCGTGAGCGTTATTGTCTTGGCCAAACTGTCATCAGCTGCATTGTGAGCGGTGAAATTAAGTGAGTAGTTCACCGTGGTGTTGGCGACGGCAAAGGTGTCGACGTTGATGTCCTTGCCGGAAGCACTGGCGATGGTGATCTTGTCGGCCGTGGCGAAAGCGCTGGCGCCTTCCAGCGACAGATCGGAATTGCCGTTGGCGGTATTGATCGCCGCGACGGCGGTGGTCAGGGCTGTCTGGATATTGGTGCGAGTCGCCGCATCGGTGGCGCCGACCACATAGCTGACCGCCTGGGTATCAGTGGCGGCATCGGTCGAGAGGTTGAAGCTGACGATATCGCCCGCGTCGATCGTATTGTTGGCGGTATGGCTCAGTATAGTGGTGAAATCGAACGTGGCCGCGTTGTAACCGGCCGCTTCAACGCCGGTTGCGCCATTGATCGCGCTGGCGATAGCCGCGGCGGTCAGGGTGGTGGCGAGGACGATATCGGTGGTGGCGCCGCTCTGATCGGTGACCCGTGCGGTGGCGCCGCCGGTGTTATTGGCGGTTCGGGCAAGAGCGGCAGTCGTCGTAACGTTCGATGCGCCCAGCTTGCTGCCGTCCAGGGCGGTGGTTTTTGCGCCCTTGGCGGCGCTGATCTGCGACGAGACCTGCTCGGCGCCGAGCGTTTCGCCCGATGCGCCGGCGACCGAGACGCTGATGGTCTGGTTGGCGTTGGCGCCGACCTGGAAATTCTGCGTGATGAAGGAGCCATCCAGCAGGTTCAGGCCGTTGAAGGTGGTGGTTTCCGAAATACGGTTCAGTTCCGCCATCAACTGGTTCGCTTCCGACTGCAGGCTCTTGCGGTCGGTGGCGCTGTTGGTCGCATTGGCCGACTGGATCGACAGTTCGCGCATGCGCTGCAGGATGTTGCCGGTTTCCTGCAATGCGCCTTCCGCGGTCTGGGACAGGGAAATACCGTCGTTGGCATTGCGCAAGGCCTGGTTCAGGCCGCGAATCTGCGACGTCATCCGGTCGGAAATCGACAGGCCGGCGGCGTCGTCCTTGGCGCTGTTGATGCGCAGCCCGGATGACAGTCGCTGCAACGACATGGCAAGGGCGTTTTGCGAGACGTTGAGGTTTCGCTGCGCGTTCAGCGAGGCGATGTTTGTGTTAATGATCTGGGGCATTACTTTCTCCTTTACCAAGGGTCTTGACGGACGGCGTTCGGAGCGGGTCCGAAGGCGCCGTCAACGTTGGCCGGCCTCGAAAACGGGGCGGATGAACCAGGCGTTGGAATGGATATCGGGCCGCCAAGGCCGAACTTTAGGCGGCAAGGCGGCAGGGGCCGTGCGGATCGGGTCCGCACGGCCCGGAAACACCCCGGGGCGGGGCAAAATTTACCGGCTGCCTCGGTTAATGGGCAGGAGCGAACATGACGCGGTTCTTGCCGGATTGCTTCGCGCGATAAAGCGTCTCATCAAGGCGCTTCTCGACGATTTCCTGCGTCTCACCGAAGGCGCGCACGGCGACGCTGGCGGTGAAAGTGACGGGTATACGTTGGCTTTCGCAAACCACGGCGTTGTTCGCTACGGCCTTCAGCAGACGATTGAGCGCGGCGAACGCGGCCTGCTCGTTACTGTTCGGGAGCAGCACCATGAACTCCTCGCCACCGACCCGCGCAGGCACGTCGTTTGGTCGCAGGTTGGCGCGCATTACTTTGGCGAAATGGATCAGCGCTGTGTCGCCCGCGGAGTGGCCGTAGGAATCGTTGATGCGCTTGAAATCGTCGATATCGATGGAGGCGATGCACAGCGGCGTGCCGTGGCGGTCACTGCGGGCCGCTTCCGCGACGAAGCCCGATTTCATCCCGCGCCGGTTAAGAAGCTCGGTGAGCGGATCGAGGTTGGTCAGCTCGATGGCTTTGTTCAATTCGGCCTTCAGCGCCCCGATTTCGAGTTCGGCGCGCCGGATCCGGTCTTCGGCCAGCGTGAGCACCTCACTGTTATGCAGGGAGCGCGTCTCGCCGAGCGCCTCGTCGAGAATACCGACGATCTGCTCGACGCTGCGCGTTGCCCGGATGCGCTTGGCGAGGGCTTCAATGCGCTGGTAATAGCCGGCCGGCGCCGCCGGCAGGTTGGGCGGAACCTGGAACGGCGAGGCGCCCTCCGCCGTCGGAACCATCAATCGCAGCAAATCGTCGACTGATGCAGCCATGATGTCTTCCCTCTTTGGACAACCTGATCGTTCCGGATCATCCGGACCGAACACACGATGGCTGCCAATCTAACGCCTGATCGGAAATCGCAAAGCCCGGAAAAGAAGGGGAAAAAGCGGCCATATCAGCGAATTGTGGCGGCCGCTGGCAGACGCTGGCCGAGAGGCGTGCCGAAATGGCTGGCGTGCCGTCCACGACACGACGTCGCCCGCTGCTTTCTTGTTGGCCGCTCGCTTCCGGCCAGACCCCGTGGCGCGCGGCTCACGCGGGATCGTGCCGCTAGGGTCGGCGGCCGCGGCGGCAACGTCAAGCGCACTGCAGATCAATCGATCAGGCCGTTCTTGAAGGCGTAGTGCGCGATTTCGGCATTGTTTTTCAACTTCATTTTTTCCAGCAGCCGGGTGCGATAGACGCTGACCGTTTTCGGGCTGATCGACAGTGACTCGGCGATTTCAGTCAGGGATTTTCCGCCTGCCAGCATGCGCAGCGTGTCGAACTCGCGGTCGGACAGCAACTCGTGCGGACGCTTCTCGCTGCTTTCGCCGACGGATCGTGCCAGTTCCTCGGCAAGATCGGGACTGATGTAGCGGCGCCCGGACATGACCTGGCGTATGGCCGCAACCAACTGTTCGTGCGCGCTCTTCTTGTGGACGTAGCCCAAGGCGCCGGCTTTGAGCGCGCGCACGCCGAATTCGTCCTCCGCATGCATGCTCAGCATGATGACCGGCAATGCCGGCTTGTCGCGTTTGATTTGCTTCAACGTTTCGATGCCGTTCTTGTCCGGCAGGGAAATGTCGAGCAACACCAGATCGTAGGTGTTCTCGCGCACCAACCGCATGGCTTCCGCGCTGGAGCCGGCTTCCGCGGCCACTTCGATGTCGGCGGACTCCGCAACGACCTGTCGAAGTCCGTGGCGCACGATGGCGTGGTCGTCGACGATGAGCAGGCGAATCATGTTCAGATTGGCAATGGGTGTCGGAGACTGCTTCTGGCGCGGGTCCGCCGCCTTTTGGTTAGGATTCCGGCGCGTGAGAAGGCCGCTTGGCTGGCAGGCAAACGCGTACCTGCGTGCCGGCGCCCGCTGCGCCCGATATCTGGATGGTACCACCCAGGAAGTCGGCGCGTTCGCGCATCCCGCGAATTCCGTAGGATCCATTCTTGTGCAAATCGCGCGGATCGATGCCGTGGCCGTCATCGGTGACCGTGAGCAGCACCGCGCTGCCGTCGTCTTCGAGCGAAATGTCAACATGCGACGCGCCGGCATGCTTGGCGATATTCGTCAGTGTTTCCTGGAAGATGCGGAATAGCGCCGTGGAAAACTCGCGGTCGAGCGCGATATCCTCGCGCGAGCAGACGAAATCGCAGGTGATGCCCATGCGTTTCCTGAATTCCTTGACCTGCCATTCGATCGCCGCCGCCACGCCGTAGTCGAGGACCAGCGGGCGCAGGCGGCGTGATATGCGGCCTGTCGCCTCGATGGCTGAATCCAGCAGCGCTTCCATCGCGTCCGCCTTTTCGGCCAGAGCCGCCTGGTCTGGACTCAGGCGGCCGCGTATCCAGGACAGGTCGATCTTCGCCGCCGTCAGCGTGCCGCCCAGATCGTCATGGATTTCCCGGGCGATATGACCGCGTTCCTCTTCCTTGACGCGCTCTATATGCGAAGCCAGTTGCCGCAATTGCTGCTGCTGCGCTTCGATGGCGTGCTGGGCGAGCTTGCTTTCGGTGATGTTGGAAATAATGCCGTCCGAGATCACGACGCCGGAAGACAGCCTGCGCACGCTGGCGCGCAGGTTCACCCATTTTATTTCCTGATTATTGGAACCGATGCGGATGCGGCCTTCCCAATTGCTCGGCGCCAGTTGGGTGGCCGACTGGATACGCATGGCGATGAAGCTGCTGCGGTCCTCCGGCAGGATCATGTCGAGTATTATTCCCGGCTTACTCATCAGCACGTCCGCGCTGACGCCCAGGACGAGATGGCTGCCTTCGCTGACATAGGCGAAATCAGCGTTGCCATCTGCGTACAGCAAAGACTGGAACACGACGCCGGGCAGATTGGCCGTAATGGCCCGAAAGCGGGTCTCGCTTTCCTTGAGCGCCTCGAGCGCAGCCTCATACTGTCGCCGCGAATCCTGCTCGCGCAAGTGGCGCTCGACAACGGGTATCAGCCTATGCAGCCCCTCCTTGGTCACCAGATCGGTGGCGCCCGCCTTGATTACCGCGGCCGCGGACTCCTCGCCGATTGCACCGGTGACGACGATCATCGGTATCGGTGTTCTGAGCGTCCTGAGGACCGCAAGCGCCTCGATGGCGCTGAAGCCGGGCAGATTGAAGTCGGACAACACCAGACTCCAATCGTCCTCCTGCAACGCGGCCTGCAGTTGCGCGGCGGATTCGACTCGCCGGCTGACGACGGAGAATCCGCCGGACACGAGCGTGGCGAGAATCACCTGTGCGTCCTCCTCGGAGTCCTCGACAAGCAAAGCGCGTATCACCCGTTCTTCCATTACTCGAGCCCTGATCGTAAATGCTGCCCCGCGGCCGGTCTCGCCGCGGGCGTGACCCTGCCAGCCATGCAAGTTGACTATAGCTTATTTCCACGACCGCCCGGTGGGAGTAAGGCAGGTGAGGCCATCCGATCGCACGTCAACGTTTACGGGACTTGAGCCCGGCGCCGGGCACAGGTACGCTAGGCCGCGAGATCCGGACGCGAAACCGAAGCCATGCGCATTGCCCTGATTCTGTTGTGCCTGCTGTCATCGAGCGCCGCGGCGAGCGAGTGGGTTCAGATCAGCGCCGATGCGGAATCGGCGTTCTATTTCGACCGCGACAGTCTGAAACGCGACGGCGATGTCGTCGAAGTCCTGCTGCTGTGGAATTTTCCGGACGTTCAATTGACGCGGCGACCGGTCAAACCGTATCTCTCCGCTACTCGCCTGACCCGCTACGACTGCAAGGCCGGCGCTCGCGCCAATATCGAATCCACGCTGTACCGCGGCGCCATGGCCAGCGCCGGGGTCACCGAGGTTTACCGCACGCCCGACGCGCAACTGCGTTTCGAGTGGGTGAATCCGCAAGCGCCCGGAGGGGAGAGCATGCGCCGGGTGTGCGGGGAATGAGAAGTGAGGTGCGAGGTATGAGGTGCGAGGTATGAGGTGCGAGGTATGAGGTGTGAGGGGCGAGGTGTGAGGTGCGAGGGGCGAGG
>Ga0315283_10000505_pt1 | contig 28850 bp, 30 predicted proteins | sample YL17G09_0_MG_FD_204541 | JGI IMG/M metagenome (GOLD analysis project Ga0315283, IMG submission 204541) | Sediment microbial communities from Yellowstone Lake, YNP, Wyoming, USA - YL17G09_0 | ecosystem: Environmental > Aquatic > Freshwater > Lake > Sediment | place: USA: Wyoming | collected...
GGCCGATGGTGTGTACGCTGCCTCCACGGCAGAGTTTGTATCGGGCAGTTCATTTGCCGCACCGATGCTCGCCGGTCTGAGTGCTCTACTATTGGACGCCGCCCACCAGGATCATCCAAACGAAGATCCCCGGTGCCAGCGGCGTGCAGTCACCGAGGCACTCAAGGCCACAGCCGATCGGACCGGACTGCTGCGCGGTGAAGTGGGGCGCGGTGTGCCCCGTGGTGACGCCGCCTGGCATGCCTTAACATCCTGTATTCCTCGCTAAACAAGGGTCGACAAGGCGCATCAGGCGGACCACTAGACAAGGCCGCCTGGTTTAAAAAAGCATTGTTCTTGCACAACAAATGTACTCTATCGCTGACGCAACTTTGGGCTGGCACAGCGATGGTGGTGGAAGCGCGGGGCATGGCGTTATGCAAAGGCCTCTTGCAAGAGGCCGCAGCAAATGACGTCATCGGGGCTATGGAGCCGACAGCATTTACCGAGGTTCCCACTGCAGTCCATCATCAAGCTTGATGGCCACCAGATAAAGTGGAGCCCCCGCTTGGTTGGTCCTAATTCGGGACTATTTAGCTTCGTACATTTCATGGGTCTCTAGGTGGCCACGAGTTACCAGGACGGCCCACTGCTCCCCGTCCGGACGACGGCTTCGCTCCATGGCGAGCAGAGGTCTGCACCCGCCGAAGCGACGCGCCAGCTCATCGACCAGGGTTTCTAGTAACTCCGCCCCGTCGAGCTTCGGGAGCGCCTCATCAAGCCAAGAGCCCATGATATGGACACCGCCGTCCACGGTCTGATAGACAATCCCGCCTTTATCCCGGCCGCCGTCAGCATAGATCAGGGTGTTAAAGTACCCATAGCCGTCACGCTCCAATCGACCGTCACGAATCTCTGAGGCAAGCTGTGTTTTAAATGGGTTCGGCATAACCTTCCACAATCATCCTCGGCCAGAACTGGTCACCGGCGCTTGTGTAAGCGGTAGGATCAACAAGCACAGAGCCGCAGCGGTGTAAACTTAGCACCTCAGCGACTAGTCGTCTACCAATGCCTCCGCGTTGCAAAGACGGTGCTACCCAGATCCCGATGACTTGAACACGCTCTAAGCCGCGACAAGGGATATGCTTAAAGGCAATCCAGCCGACTTCATCGCCGACCCTGCATCAAATCAAACTGGCTGCCAATCGGCACCAGATACCATTCGCGTCGCCCTTACAAAGGAACATCCAATCATCTCGCGGGACAAAGCATGAACTGTCTCACATCCCCCTCAGTCTTGGGACGGCCACTGTCACGCATCCCGATTTGGGCTTTACAAAGCAAATCCCGATCTCTTCCGGAACTTTGACTTTCTGTTGCGATTCGAACAGGACATGTTTGCGCAAAAACAGCCCAGCGGGAATCCGAAACGCGCCACCCAGCAAGTGCTCCTCTTCGAAACCCAAATTCGAGTATTGGACGTCATCATGTTCCTTTGAGATCCGGCGACCAACAGACATACCACCAGCACCCAGGGCAGTAGCAGCGCCGGCAACCGCCGCCGGACTGCTACCACTTCCTTTGGCAGTCGCCAACCCGCCGACCCTCCAAACCCCATCCCGATCCCTCTAGAATAATAGACACCTCTGTTTCGGGATGGGGATCCGCTGCGCTGGGATGGGGACTAAGGGATCGGGGACCAGGGCGCCGGACTGGTTTCACGCAAAAGGCGAGATTTCTGCTGGCGTCGTGGAGGGTATGAACAACAAAGTGAAAGTGACTACCAGAAAAGCCTACGGCTTTAGAAGCTACCGAGCCATAAGTCTTGCGCTATATCACAATCTTGCCGGGCTGCCCGAGCCAGAGTTTACCCATAGATTTGGCTGACGAGGCAAAAAATCTTCGTCGAACAGATACAGCTTCTCAAGACTCACCTCACGAATGGTTGTCATCGCGCCTATAAAGATATCGTACGGAATGCAATCGCTATGCCAACAGGTCCTATTGTCTCAATACCAAGCTAGTCCTTGGTTCTGAGGAATGGGGATATCGTAGACGTCGGTAAAGCAGGTTTGATCACATTGTTTGTTGGCGACAGATGTGGATTCGAGGATACACTCAGAACATCGTCATCCATCAATTCACGCAACAGAGTCACTGTTCATGCCAGCAAAACTAATAGGCTTGCTTTTGCAACTGGCTACCGTACTTATAGCGTTGGAGGGATGTATGTCTGTTAACACTCCCAAATACGATATCGTCAGCAGTGACGACAGCATCGAAGTGCGTCGTTACGAACCACTGATCGTCGCCGAGACCAAAGTCACGGGCGCATTTGGCGACGCCGCGAATATTGGCTTTCGTCGACTCGCCAACTACATCTTTGGCGGCAACAAGGCGCAGACAAAGATCGCCATGACCGCCCCCGTAGCACAGACTGCGTCGAGCGAGAAGATTGCGATGACGGCACCAGTCGCACAATCCGAGGTTGATGGCGCCTTCGTCATCGCCTTTACGATGCCCGCGGGTTACACGCTGGCCACCCTGCCCATACCGAACGATCCGTCCGTGACGCTACGGGCGGTTCCAGCGCAACAGGTCGCTGCTATACGCTTTTCGGGCTTTTGGAGCGAATCGCGATATAAGGAGCATCTGACCATACTCCAAGATTGGATGCGAGCACACGGTCTCACCCCGGCTGCTCCACCTACTTGGGCGCGCTATAATCCGCCTTGGACTCCGTGGTTTCTACGGCGTAATGAGATCTTGATCGATATCAGGTGAATCACGACCTGGGCGTCACTAACTAGCTTTGCGCATTGATCTCTCCTTGTATGGCGTAGCTTCTGCTCAGACATTGGTCGATTGGATGCATCACCTTAGATTAGGCCGGCGCAGAACTGTTCATACGAACACACACGAATGCCATAGGCTGCATATTCTATGTCGACGGGCTGACTGACGAGTTGAAAGCTGAACGTTGGCTTGAGAGCCTCGGTAAATTTTATCAACGCCGGGGTTGGTGTCTTTGCTCCGCTCTTGCATTCGACCAGAAGCCAAACTTTGCCGTCACGGAGGACGCAGAAATCGACTTCTTGCTTTTCTTTGGTGCGGATGAAGCGCAAATCAAACTCACCCGAGGCGCTGTCGGTCCAAAACCGACAGGCCTTACGCAGATGCAAAGCTAGTCCACATGGCCGAAGTTGCCAGTGACTGACCCGAATGGCACGTTATTTACCAGTAGCCGAAGCCTTCAACACCAGTCCGCTTGCCCGAGCCAGCGCGTCTTGAATGATGCGCTTTTGCTCCAGCTCGTGCGCCTTAGCCGACCCTTCGGCAGGAGTGCCGCTGTTTTTGCGGCCGCTATAGCTAAGCTTCTGGTTTGGTCTGAGGACCTCCAAGAGGCGTCCACGGACAAAATTCCAGCCGCCCATATTTTGCGGTTCCTCTTGGGCCCAAATGATCTCGATTAGGTGCGGATAGGAGCCGAGTAGCGCTTCCATTTGGCCATAAGGAAAGGGATAGAGCTGCTCTAAGCGAATGATGGGTACGCCGGTGTACTCTTTTTGTTCGGTGCGAGCTTTGATCAGATCGTAGTAGATCTTGCCGCTGCAAAAGACTACGCGCTCGACCTTGTCTTTGCCTGCCGTGGCATCGTCCAGGACCTCTTGAAAGCGACTGCTTTCAAAGTCGGCGAGCGGCGAAACACACAGCGGATCGCGCAGCAAACTCTTAGGCGTCATCACCACCAGGGGCTTGCGGAATTCACGGTGGAGCTGGCGACGCAGCGCATGGTAGTGCTGCGCCGGCGTCGACGGAATAACCACTTGGATATTGAGATTGCCGCACAGTTGCAGGAACCGCTCAGGGCGAGCACTCGAGTGTTCGGGGCCCTGACCTTCATGGCCATGAGGGAGCAGCAATACCAACGAGCAGGTCTGTTTCCACTTGGCTTCAGAGGCCGACAGGAACTGATCGATGACCATTTGCGCGCCGTTGGCGAAGTCACCAAACTGCGCCTCCCAGGCGACAAAACCATCTGGGTCGGCCACGGAGTAGCCAAATTCAAAGCCTAGACAACCCTGCTCCGACAGCGGGCTGTTGATCACGTTGACGGCGCCTTGTTTCGCGCTCAGGTGATTCAGCGGTTCGTAGCGTTGATTGGTTTGAAAGTCCGTATAGACGGCATGCCGGCTGGTAAAGGTGCCGCGTTGCGCGTCTTGGCCGGTAAAGCGCACATGGTGGCCTTCCAGAGCCAAGGTGCTGAGTGCCAGCAGTTCGCCAAGGCCCCAATCGACAGCGCCCTTGCCTTCGACCATTTTCTGCCGGTTTTCCAGCAAGCGGGCGAGTTTGGGATGTGGGGTGAAACCGGTCGGAACCTGGGTCACCTTTTGCACGATGTCACGGAGTTGGGCCGCTGCCACACCGGTTTCGACCGGGCGAGCGACATCTTCGCGACTAGCCTTCTTGTAGGGTAGGCTCTTTTGCAGCGAGGCCGGAATGATCGGCGCTGGGATCTGCGGCGTCTTTTTACCGTGGACGGCGTCGTAGGCGGCCTGCATCACATCGCGAAACTCAGTAGCCTCTTTTTCGACATCGGCAGCGGTCAAGACGCCCTCGGCGACGAGTTGGTCGCCGTAGCTTTTAAACACCGTGGGGTGCGCGGCGATATTCCGGTACATCAGCGGTTGAGTGAACGCCGGCTCATCGCCCTCGTTGTGACCATGGCGACGGTAACCGATCAGATCGATGATGATGTCGCGTTGGAACTTCTGGCGGAACGCCATCGCTAAGCGACCGCACCAGTTCACCGCTTCCGGATCATCGGCATTGACGTGCAGCACCGGGGCCCGGATCATTTTGGCGATATCGGAGCTATAGTTGGTCGACCGGCTTTCGGTAGGCTCAGTCGTAAAGCCGATTTGATTATTGGTGATGATGTGCAGCGTGCCGCCGGTGGTGTATCCGGTTAGCTGCGACAGGTTCAGAGTTTCAGCAACGGTCCCTTGGCCGACAAAAGAGGCATCGCCGTGCATCAAGATGGGCAACACGCGGCGGCGTTCGCTATCGCCGAGCAGGCGCTGGCGAGCACGGACGAAGCCTTCGACGACGGGATTGACGACTTCGAGATGACTTGGATTTGGCGACAGATAGAGGCGGACCCGGTCGCCGTTCATCGTCCCCACTTCGCTGGCAAAGCCCATGTGGTACTTGACGTCGCCGTCGATGTCGTAGGGATTATATTCGGTGCCCTCGAACTGGTTGAGCATCAGCTCGTAGCTCTTACCAAGGAAGTTCACCAGCACGTTTAAACGACCGCGATGGGCCATGCCTAAACAAATTTCTTCAACGCCCAGTTTGACGCCGTCGGCAGCTACTAAATCGAGTAATGGGATTAAAGTGTCGAGGCCTTCGAGGGAGAATCGCTTGGTACCGATGTAGCGACGACCGAGGAACTGTTCAAAGCCCTCAGCCTGGGCCAGCTTGTGCAGAATCTGCTTCTTCTCTTGCACGCTCAGGGTCGGCTTGTTACGACAACTTTCCATCTGATCTTGCAGCCAAGTCACGGTCGCGATGTCGTTGACTTCGCGAAAGTCCGCGCCGATGCGGCCGCAATAGGTCGAGGAGAGCAAGGCGTTGATGTCGGGAAAGGTCATCGCCCGCTCGGGCAGGTTGGCCGGGTGGAACAAGCGCACCGGACTCACCGTCTGCAGACCGTGCGCTGCTGGCAGCATGTCAGTGGCGATCCCAGGCGCCGAGGCTAGCGGATTCAAATGCGCCGACAGGTGTCCAAGACGTCGGTAGGCGTTGATAAAGGCCTCAACCTTTGCCGTGTCGTGGTCTTCTGCGGGAGTGGCGCCGCCGCCACTGGGAGCGCTCGTGGCCCCGACCAATGGATCACCGGCGGCGGCGAAGTCATAACCGGCAAAGAACTGTTGCCAGGTTACGTCGACGCTGTTCGGATCCTGTTTATAAGCGGCATACATCCGCTCCAGGAAGGCCACGTTGGTGGCGGTGGCAAAGCTAAACTTCGATGATCCTGAGGCCTCTTGCTGAGACATGCTTTATGATCCTTTAGCGACTTCCCAGTCACTACTACCAATGGCTGGGCGTTCAGATATGGATACTTCGCTTGTCGACACCAAGGGCCGCTTCCTTAACACTCTCGGATAAGGTTGGGTGGGCATGGGTCGATCTGGCGATATCCTCCGCGCTGGCTCCGAACTCGATCGCAACGACCAGTTCGGCTATGAGTTCGGAGGCATTTGGGCCTAAGATATGCGCGCCGACGATGCGGTCGGACTTGGCATCGGCGATGATTTTAACGAATCCTTCGGTGTTACCAAAGGCTTTTGCCCGGCCGTTAGCGAGGAAGGGAAACTTGCCAACCTTGACGGCCAGACCTTGTTGCTTAGCCGCCTCTTCGCTCAGGCCGACTGCGGCAACCTCTGGCCAGGTGTAGACAACCCCTGGAATAGCCTCGTAATTTACGTGCCCCGCGCGGCCAGCAATGCGCTCGGCGCAGGCCACGCCCTCATCTTCACTCTTGTGCGCCAGCATCGGCCCACGGATCACGTCACCGATCGCCCAGACCCCCGCCACGGGGGTCCTATAGTGATCGTCCACTGGTACTTTGCCGCCCGCTTCTAGCTTTAAGCCGATGGCTTCAATGTTTAAACCTTCTGTATAGGCGCGGCGACCAACCGCTACGAGCATCCGGTCGCCTTTAATTTCAACCGTACTACCGTCGGCCTTTTGGCAAACGGCCGTGACTTCACCGTTGGCCTTGCGGGTTTCCACCAGCTTGGTCTCGAGGTGGAAGCTGACGCCTTCTTTTTGCATGATCTTCAGCAGGCCCTTGCTGAGCTCCAAATCCATCCCGGGCAGGATCGTCGTCAGTGCTTCGATCACCGTCACCTCGGCACCGAGGCGACGCCAGACGCTACCCATTTCCAGACCGATCACACCGCCGCCGATCACGATCAGGTGCTTAGGCACCGAGGCGAACTTAAGGGCTCCCGTCGAACTGACGATCTGCTCGCGATCAAACTTGGCCGGCGGGATCTCAATCGGCTTACTGCCGGTGGCGATGACAATATTTTTGGCTTTATAGGTGGCCTCACCGTCGGCACCGACGACTTTCACCGTCGTGCTGTCGACAAAGCTGCCGCGTCCTTTGAGCCAGGTCACTTTGTTCTTTTTAAACAAGCCCGCAACGCCACCGGTCAAGCCCTTGACGATCTCGTCTTTGCGTTTAAGCATCGTCGGCAGATCTAGGCTGGCCTTCTCGACTTTAACGCCGTGTTTCGCCAAGTCGTGTAGCGTGTGCGAGTAGTACTCGCTTGATTGCAGCAGCGCCTTACTGGGGATGCAGCCGACGTTTAAGCAGGTACCACCGAGCGACTGCTCGTACTCGACGCAGGCGGTGCTCAGTCCAAGCTGCGCCGCGCGTATCGCACAGACATAGCCGCCGGGACCGGAGCCGATCACGATCACGTCAAATTCTTGTGCCGCCATGGATTTTAGACTCCCAGGAGTAATCTGGCCGGATCTTCGACCAGCTCTTTGATTTTGACTAAAAACTGCACGGCCTCTTTACCATCAACAATGCGATGGTCATAGGACAAGGCCAGATACATCATCGGCCGAATCACCACCTGACCATTGAGCGCGATGGGACGTTCCTCGATCTTATGCATGCCGAGGATGGCGCTTTGCGGTGGGTTGAGGATCGGCGTGGACAGTAGCGAGCCGAAGGTCCCGCCGTTTGAGATGGTAAACGTACCGCCATTTAGCTGTTCGACGGTGATTTTACCGTCACGGGCCTTACCGGCATAGAACGCAATGGATTGCTCGATCTCAGCCATCGATAATTTGTCGGCGTCGCGAATCACCGGTACCACCAGACCACGGTCGCCTGAGACCGCCACACCAAGGTCGTAATAATCGTGGTAGACGATCTCATTGCCTTCGATCCAGCCATTGATGGCCGGAAAGGCCTTCAGTGCCTCGATCGCAGCGCGCACAAAGAAGCTCATAAAGCCCAGGCCGATGCCGTGCTTTTCCTTAAACCCATCTTTGTACTGCTTGCGCAGGTCCATCACCGCCTTCATATCCACTTCATTGAAGGTGGTAAGAATCGCGGCGGTATTCTGTGCATGAATCAAGCGCTCGGCAACCCGCCGACGCAGCATCGACAAGGGCTCGCGACGCTCTCCGCGCGCCCCCGCAGCGGTCTGCGGCTGCGGCAATTTCAGCTCGGGGCCTTTCGCTGCGGGCGCAGCAACCTTGGCTGGTGCAACCGCGGCAGCAGCCGGCGCGGCGCCTCCTTCGAGATGATTCAACACATCGCCTTTGGTCAAACGTCCGCCTTTGCCAGTGGCCTCGATGGACTTAGGATCGATTTGATGCTCTTCCACTAAACGGCGCGCTGCCGGCATCAGCACTGGACCACTGTCTGCGGCAGCTTTTGCAGCGGCAGGGGGCGGCGGTGGCGGCGTGACCTTCGCCGCTGCAGCCTTGTCGCTCTTGCCGGCTTTTGCCGCGCCAGCCCCAGACGTTTCCAGTCGACCGATGACTTGGCCGATCGCCACTGTGGCGCCGTCCTTGGCTAAGATCTCGAGAACGCCGTCGCTTTCCGCCACGACCTCGACGGTGGCTTTATCCGTCTCTAATTCCAGCAGGACATCGTCGCGCTTTACGCTATCGCCCGAGGCTTTGTGCCACTTGTGGATCATTGCTTCCTGTACCGACTCGCCAACCGCTGGAACCTTGACGTCTACTGCCATGCCATTTGCTCCGGAGAAAAACTGGGCAACACCCAACAAGCGCAATCCCGACCGCCTCGCCCCCGAGTGTACCCAACTGGGTCGGACGTTGCAAAGCCTGCCGGGCGGTCTATACTCGAGGCGATGCCACTCGTCCACGACGACTCCACATGGACCCAGCGGAACCACCGACGATGTCTGAACAGCTAGCCGATGCCCCTTCCTTGACCGAACGCCTTCACCATCTTTCCCAGTATGATTTGGCCAAAGACATCCCCTTGCTCGAAGTGCATTTTTTGAGCAATTCAATCTACGCCTACATTCTGACCGTCCTGAGCTTTTTCTTGCTCTGGCCGGCCTTCAGCTGGCTGCGTCGCTACCTGGTGCGTCGCTCCGGGTCTTTAGCCGCAGCTTACCCAAGAAGCTTCTGGGTCTTCGCCCAGACCTTTCTTTGCCAGATCAAACCATCGACCCTGACGTTGCTGGCTTTCTATTGTTCGACCAAGCGCTTGGCGATGTCGCCACCACTTGAGCGCGGCCTCTATTTGATCACCACCGCGGTGGTGACCATCCAAGTGGTCCAATTGCTCGGTGAGATCGTCCGCGCCTTGATCATGCGCACGCGAGGGGGCAAAAGCGATGACCCGGTGATGCGCAACACCACCAACAACCTCACCACAATCGCAATGGTGGCGCTGTGGATCGCAGGCGTCCTCTTCTTTATGGACAACGCCGGGTACAATGTATCGACTTTTGTCGGTGGCCTGGGCATCGGCGCCGTCGCCATCGCTCTCGCGGCACAGGCGATCCTGGGCGACACCTTCAGCTCCTTTGCCATCGCCTTGGACAAACCCTTCGAACCAGGCGACTTTATCAATGTCGACAGCCTGCAGGGAACAGTCGAGCATATCGGCCTAAAGACGACCCGCATCCGCAGTATCGGGGGCGAACTACTCGTCTTCTCTAACTCGGATCTGACCAAGTCGCGCATTCGCAACTTTAAGCGGATGGAGCAGCGACGGGCGAGCCTCAAGATCCTGGTTCACCCCGAGACCCCGAACAGTAAAATCAAACTCGTGCCCGACCTGTTGAAGGCTGCGGTCGAGGGCCGCAGCCAGACGAAGTTAAGCCAGGCCGGCTTCACCTCGATCAGTGAGGTCGGACTGACCTTTGATGCTGTCTATTATGTGATGAGCGATGACTATCCGCTGTTTGTCAAAACCCAGCAGGAAATCAACTATCAGCTACTCGACAGTTTCGCCAGAGAGGGGATAAAACTGGCCTATAACCCGACCAATGCCATCGTTTTCAGCAACTAAAATCCCCAGGCTGGCCGCTTTTGTCCAGCCTCGTCCCACACTGCGCCAAAGAGGTCATGATGCGTCTTAGCTTGCTGGCTATTCTCCTCACCGCCGGTTCGGTCCACGCCTGCGCCAGCCTGCATGAAGAGCCGAGCCAAACCGAGCATATCTCGGTCGACTCTGAAGCAGATTTTAAGCCAACAGAATCCGTCTCGGCCACCGGCCTCGGCGACTACCAGACCGGAGTCACCAAAGCGAAAGGGGAGTGGATCAGCTGCCGCCTAAAAAACGCGCGCGCCACCGTGCTGCTGATGCACGGCGATCACCAAGGCTATGACCCTGCCAAGTTTTGCCACGGCTGGCATGCCCAAGCCTTTCTCGCCAACGGTTACGACGTCGTAACGATCAATCGCCCCGGCTTCGGTGCTTCCACTGGTGCAGCTGATTTCACCGGTGCAGCCTCCATCGCCGCAGTTCTGGCCGTCCTGCCCACGGCGATCAGGACGGCGAATTTACCCCACCCGGTCACCGCAGTATGGGGCTACGGGAGCGCCGCTTCTGCCGCCGCCATCGTATCTAAACATCTAAAAGGACTTAATTTTTTGATAGTGGGCGGAGGCATCTACGACTATGAAGAGGCACTTCGCACCAGCAGCGACCCGGCCACCAAAGCCGATATTGAGATCCTAAAAAAGCTCGGCGGTGACAAGGCGATCGAAGAGCGATCGGTTGCCTATGAGACCACCGGATTACCACCCACCATCGCCATCTACCACGGCGCCAAAGACACCGTCGCCCCAGTCGCTCAGGCAAAGGCATTTGTCGATGCGTTGGCAAGCAGCGGCCACTATAAAACGTCCTACCAACCGCTCGATGGGCAAAGCCACGACCTGCCCTGGGTCTATCACCGGCATGTGCTCGAGGCGATCATTCAGGGTCTGAGTCCCAAGGACTAAATCCGGCACCGTCCTCTGGCCCAGTTGCGTCACTCGTCGTAGGGATTTTCATAGAAGACGTACTGGGTTGAGTAGTCGCTGACCTCGAAGTACAGCTTTTTCTCGTCTTCATCCTGCTTGAAGTTGAAGTTCTTATCGAGGACCCCATAGCCAAAGCGGTAAGCCCTGGACGTCGTCGGATCATTGGTCGCCGTCGCCGTCGTCATCTTATCAATTTTAACAAACCGATAAAGAACCTTGCCCTCACTAATGACGTCGAGCACGCCGTTGGTCCCGGTCCAGTTCTGGAAGCTGCGCGAGATCTTGTTTTGTGTTTCTTTGGTGCAGGCAAACGCTGCAACCGCCAACAAGGCAAACAGCAGGGGCTTTCTTATGATCAACACGAGACCTCGCCAGATCTGAAGAGATAAATGAGCATGCCACGACATCACTGAGCCCATAGAGTAATCGAGAATTTCATTCCAGTGAAGCGCTATGGAGGATGTGCGCCGTAAGGCCCCAAATATTGCCAGCTGGGACCGGGTAGCTGTGCGCCAAGCGCCAGTTGCCAAAGATATTAAACGAAAATCCGTGCCCCTGGCCGCGTGCCAACGCTGGCCACGGGACGGTGAAAACGGCTTCGACCTCGGCCACCGCCATGACCAGATCGTCAGGCCGAACGGCTGCCATGGCCACCACCGGATAAACCGGCTGGCGGTCCAGAGCCGTCACCGGCGGCAGAGTCCCGACGATGGTCACAGCTTCGGGAGCCACGCCCAGCTCTTCTTGTAACTCCCTGAGCGCGGTCGCTGCTGGCGACAGATCCTGCGGATCACACCTGCCGCCGGCAAAGCTGATTTGTCCCCGGTGTGATTTCAGATGCACCGAGCGCTTCGTGAACAGCAGCTCAGCCGGGGACCCAGGAGCCTGCGGCGGTACAAACAGCATCATCACGGCACTCGGACGCTTGGACCGAGCAGCCGCACCACCGCTGTTGACCTGCGTCAGCTTCGCCCATGGTACGACATCACCCTTTAGCCCCACGACATGGCGTGGCAAACTCGCGGAAGGAAAAGCCTCCAGACGAGGCCATAGCTCAGCGGGTGGGCACATGAACATCCGGCCCCTTGTGCGGGCTTAGGTCGATCCGAGCATCGCGTTCGATCAACGGACCAACACCCAGTGCCGACTCGGCCTTTGGTCCTTTGTGACCCAAGACCACCTTAGGCGCGGCGCGACTGATTTCAGGAAGAGCCACCTCTGCCGTAGCCATACTGGCTCGGCCATTAAATTGAGCACCCTCACGGATGATCAGAATCGGCGTCGAGATATCCCCCTCGACTCGGCTTGAAGCCGCAAGTTCGACCCGGCCGGAGGCGATCAGTTTGCCGCGCAGTGTTCCTTGGATCACCACCTCCTCGGCCTTCACTTCTGCAGTGATCACTGCGTCCTCCTCGATGATGAGCAGGCCCTCGGAGATGAGTTGGCCTTCGATCTTGCCACCAATCCGGCTGGACCCACGGCAGTGCAGTTTACCGGAGAAGTGACAGCCACTCGTCAGAATCGTCACGGCGCCATGATCACGCGGGACTCCAGGCTTCTTCACTTTACCGCCGGACACTGCCTTGGCAGATGAAAACATAAGCTACTCCTAAAGCATGAAGACCGAAAAGGCGCGTCATAAACGACCCAGCGAGGGGACTTGAGGCAATGGTGCTATGATGTCGAACAGGGTGCAGCAGGCGAAACGAAAGAGGAGTCTGAGGAGGACTATGTTGTCGCACCGTCCATCGCGGAGTCATGCTCCCAGTGTACCACGAATTTATGCCACGTCGATGACCACGCCGGCGTTCAGGTGGCTCCACGAAGAAGGCTGGGACGGACGGCAGCTTCAGGCCTTTGCCCAGCTCCGCGAGGCTCCAGCCGCACCGCTGTATGCACCGCCACCTTTGGTCCGAACACCAAGAAAGCCGACTCCCCTCACCGTTGGCCGGTGGTTGCTCACGCCGCCACTCCCAGGGCAAGGCCCTGCTACCGAAGCCGAGCCAGACTTGGTTCGTGGCATCGCCGAAGCACAGCTGACGCAGACCCAATTCACGACGCTCACGATCCTCTTGTCGCCGCCTCGGCGGCCTTTTTTGAGTTGGGGCAACGACCAAGACAAAGCAGCCCTGACACTGCTGATCTCCGCCTTGATCCTCATCTCTCAAGCCGATCAGGTCCGCCTGCTACCCCTGCACGCCAGCTTCCTGCCAGCCCTTGCACAGCTTGGGCTAAGCCCTCACAGTCGGGACCTTTGGGTGCCGCTGCACAGCCTGTCACTCCTAAGCGGAGGACCCAGCCACATGCACCTGAGCAGCATCGACATCGATCCAGGCGAATGGTGGACCTTAGCTGATGCCGCTGCCGCGCGCAGCACGCTGTCGTATCTGGAAAAACGCCTAGTGACCTTAAACAAGGCCGCTGAGCGGGCCTTTAGCGATCGCAAGCGACCAGGACTGCTGCGATTATTTTCCCGGCGACCCTGAGCATCAGCGGTTTAAATATCCGACTGCTGCGTCACTTCGTCATCATCATCGTCGTCCCGGCTTGGATCCGGCGGCGGAGCGCCACCGCTGCCGCTGCCCTTTGCGGCTCTCGGCTTCTTCGGCTTGTCCTCATCGGCCCCTTCGGGAAACCAATTAAGCAGGATGCTAGAGATCTCGCGCCCTTGTTTGGCGCTTGAGATATTGAATTTGCTCTGCTGCTTATAGATGCCACCGCGTTTTTGGTAGCGACGAATCGACACCTTCGGCGCTTCGTACTCATTGGTTTTCTTGTTGAGCTCTTGAAAGAGATACATGATCGTCGTCCAGTTGCCGCGGGTCAAAATAACCTTTTGCAGCTCCTTGAGGACGTTGCGATCATCCTGGTAGAACGAGATCGTCAGGTCATCGATGGTCTCAGACATGGGCCGGGCATTCCTCTCAAGAAAGAGCCACTTGCGAAAAGAGCCGCTCCGTTTTGCGGGGCGGCTCTTTCGTCTTGATTAACGCTTGCTGTACTGGAAGCGTTTCCGAGCGCCAGGTTGACCCGGCAGCTTACGTTCTTTTTTACGCGAGTCGCGTGTCAAAAGTCCGGCTTTCTTCAGCACCTTACGGGCTTCAAGGTCGCCGTTAGCGAGAGCCCGGGAGATCGCGTGACGAATCGCGCCGGCTTGGCCCGATAGACCGCCACCGATGACGTTGATCCGGATATCGTACTGGCCAACGCTGTTCGTCAGCTCGAGCGGCTGCATAATCACCATCTTTGAGGTGGCTCGCAGGTAGTACTCATCCATCGTGCGTTTGTTGATCGTGATCTCACCCTTACCAGGCTTCATCCAGATCCGAGCAATCGCTGATTTGCGCTTGCCAACGGTGTGTAGGTATTTCGGCGCCATGCTTTAGTATCCCTCTATCGTCCAGAGCAATGAATGCGGTTTAGGTCTTAACGGTCGCGGAACGGTCCAGACCAACAGCCACGGGCTTTTGACCCTCTTGGCCATGCTGATCGTCGGGGTAAACGCGTAGGTTAGTCAGCAGCTGACGACCAAGCTTGGTCTTCGGCAGCATCCCTTTGACGGCGATCGACAACAGGCGGTCAGGGTGCTTGGCCAGCAAATCCTGGGCCGAAGTCTGCTTGATCCCGCCCATGAAGCCGGTGTGATGATGGTAAAACTTGTCGGCCCACTTATTACCCGTCAATTTCACTTTCGCGCAATTGATGACGATGACGTTATCACCGGTATCGAGGTAAGGGACGAAAGTCGGCTTGTTCTTGCCGCGAAGGACATGGGCAATCTGCGAGGCCAAGCGACCGAGAGTCTGGTCCTTCGCATCGACGATGACCCATTTTTTAGTAAAATCAGAAGGCTTAATGCTGTGCGTCTTCATTTCTCAACCACTCCAAGATTCAGAGAAGCGAGACTATATATGAAGGAATTCCGGACGGTCAACAACTGATCGGAGAAGTCCTGATATTTACCCAGACTTTTCTCATAACTAGGCAAGAGCTCTAGCTAAAGCATCCGCGGCCGCGCCAGACCACCGAATTTGCCCACCGGAGCAGCCCATGTTCTGCGGCTGGGAGACCCCTCAGCTCCAGCGAACCAGTGGACGCGGGACTCCCGCCCTCCAGGTATTGGTGCAATAGGCTTGACTATGGCTCGGGTTCGGCGCTTACTTATTAATATAAATGTTGGAATTGACAGATCCTGCGCGGCCTGCGCCCCATCGTTGTGACATCGAGCTAAGCTGATATTGTTTGGAGGGCGGTTAGCGCTTGGACTGGTTCCCGCGCATAAATCGATGGTCGATTGCTGGGGTGCACATAGCCGGCGCAATGCTGGCCTCCGCCCAAGCCGCCGCAGCCCCGCGTTTCCGTCCCACCCCTGAATACGCACCCACCGCGACCGTGCTGTTGTCGGCGGACCTGTTCGCGGCTGATTATCACGCCAAGGAACTAGTTGAGGCGATCGTGGCGGCCGGAGCGAGGGTGGCGGTCGCGACCAACGCCCCCCAGTCACCCACCGAGCTCGCCATGGCTCTTCGCGCTCAGGGCATCAGCAGCAGGTCGAGCGCTATGGTGAGCAGCCTCCATGTGCCGCACGGCAACATCTGGATGCGCGACTACGCACCCTTGGTGGCGATCAACACGAAGCAGCAATTGCACTTTTTCGACCTGATTTATGATGATCCCGCGACCAAACTGAACGACCGAGTGCCACAAGAGCTCGGCCAACTGCTCAGCGTTCCAGTGACCGCATTGGCGTTGGCGCTGGATGGGGGCAACTTCCTTACCAATGGTGATCTTTGCTTTTCGTCTTCGACCGATGCGCCAGCAAGCAAAGACGCCGCCTTGCGCAACAGCTTGGCCAACATGGGTTGCCGCGAAACCATCGTGTTTACGGCGCCGCCGCATGTTCACCTCGATATGTGGGCCAAAATCGTCAACGACCACCAGGTGCTCGTCAACGAATTGGATGAGCGCACCATGGCGGTCGCGGGTAAAATCTATGGTCACATCCCCCCCGAACTCCAGGAGCTGCGCGACTCATTGAACCAAAAGGCTGCTGAATGGGCGCACTATTTAGAAGTGAAGCGATTACCGATGCCACTGCCTTACCGCGGTGCCTTCAGAACCTACAGCAACGCCGTCCTAGTCAACGGCCATGCCATCGTGCCCAGCTACCAGCGGTTCGGCTGGAACTACGACAGCTATCCTGATGCCGAGCTCGCCTCCTACTACGCCGAAAAAGTCCGCAAGATTTATGAATCATTAGGATTTAATGTCCAAACGGTAAACGCCGACGGACTTATCTATAACGGCGGCGCGTTTCACTGCGTCACAGCGCAGCTACCTAAAAGACGCGCCGCGCCGAGCATCGACATCAACCAAAGACGGAAGGGGCACTAGACGTGGCTGAGCATTGCAATCTTTATGACAGGGCGATGTACTACGACGTGATTTTCAATCGCGATGTGAGCGCTGAGGTCAAATTTGTCCGCGATATTTACAAAAAATACGCCAATGCGGACGTTCACTCGGTACTGGATGTCGCCTGCGGCCCAGGCTACCATGCTCGCGCCATGGCGCGCACGGGGACCCAGGCTTATGGCTTGGACCTGCGCGCAGAAATGCTCCGCTTCGCCGACGACCAGGCGACCAAAGAGGGCACCCAGGTCACCTGGCTCGAGGCCGACATGCGTTCTTTCCAACTGCCAAAGCCAGTGGACGTCGCGTTTTGCATGTTCGACGGCCTCGATTGCCTGCTCACGAACGACAATCTGATCAAGCACTTTCAGGCTGTCGCGGCGAATTTGCGACCAGGTGGGTTGTACCTAGTGGATTTGTCCCATCCCGTCGAAGTCTCGTTTAGCCATTACAAGAAATTCCACTATTCCGCACAGCGCGACGGCGTCCAAGTCGATATTTACTGGGCCACCAATGACCCACATTACGACCTCGCCACCGGCATCGCCCACGTTGCCTTAGAGCTGCACGTCGACGATCACGGCAAAAAACTCGTGGTGAAGGATGAGGCCGATGAACGCTTGATGTTCCCTCAGGAGATCTCCTTGCTGGCCGACCTGTCAAAGTCGCTCAAGGTGGTTGGCTGGTACGGTGACTTCAACATCGATCAACCGCTGGACCACTCGCCGCAGTCCAAACGGATGATCGGCGTCTTACAGAAAGTTGGGTGATCCCGATGCCGCTGCGCAAAGGCAAGAGCGTTCTGACCCAGGCACGGTCGACGGCCTTGAGCCGCCGCAAAACGCACTATGTGACCACTAAGGTTATGCGCAAGATCCGCCCCGAAAAGGGCGGGTACGGTGTCTTCGCCACCCGGCCGATTAGCGCCGGGGAACTGCTCGTCGTCTGGGGCGGGTATATCGTCATGGGCGACGAACTGAGCGAACTGCCAGCAACTGTGCAGCGGCACAGCATTCAGGTTGAGGAAAACCTCTACCTGGTGCCACACGAACTGCCGGAGGTCGGCGATTTCATCAACCACTCCTGCAACCCCAACGCTGGTCTAAGCGGCCAGATGTCTCTTGTAGCCATTGCACCGATCGCCAAGGGCGAAGAGATTTGCTACGACTACGCCATGTCGGATGGCAGTACTTACGACGAGTTCCACTGCTCCTGCCTGGCGCGGGAATGCCGGGGCTGGGTCACAGGCGGCGACTGGTCGCTGCCCGAGCTGCAAGGACGTTACGCGGGTTACTTCTCGCCCTACCTGCAGCGGCGCATTGATGACATGCACGACCGCACCAAGCCTGGGCTGTCGATGGTGCCAGGGCTTCCAGCAGAGGTTGAAATCGAGGCCGAGGTCGAGGTCGAGGCGTAAAAACGCTGTATGACGGCAAAAGGGCTGCGAGTTTAGTGAGTAAAACTCGCAGCCCGGCGATCTATCGACTCGCGATTCAGCTGATATATGGGCACAGTTAACAAAGTGACAGCCAAGCCAATTAGGCTGGATCTTTAGCCGCGGCGTCGCCGCCATCACCCTTGTCTTTCTTCTTGTCCTTCTTGTCCTTCTTCTTACTCCCCTTCTTCTTGTCCTTTTTCGGCGCATCAGAACCGGCTTCATCAGCCCCGACTTCTTCCTTGTCCTTTTTGTCACCGCCGCCAGCGCAACCGCTGAGAGTGACCGTAGCGAAACTCGTCACTAATCCAAGCGACAGAGCCCAAAGGACCTTTTTAGCAGCCAAACCGTTGCTCATCTTCATACTGATATCCTCCACACCGGTTAAAAAACGCGACGTACCAAGGATCATCGGTCATGCCGGGGACCAGCTTTAACCAACAACCTGCTTTCACCCTGGCCATCCCTGCGACTTTAGCCGAAAAATCCAATTGAATTCGTCAGTAGCACCGCCTAAAAAACAATGAGCGGACGCCACACCAGGAGCCCTGCGCCCGGAGCCCGCCGCTAGGAGCCAAAGCCAAGGCAGAGATCCGGCCGAGTTCCTACGAACACGCCTGCACGCGTTTCATACCCGCCAAACGAGCTTGCTTTTTCTTCCTTTGTGAACTGATAATCAGCGCCACATAGCGCTTCCGTCGAGTCTTTTCTGCTTGATTCCCGAAGGTGGCTTGGTGCCATTTTTTTAGAGCAAACGATTCTAGAGATCTAAGGAGACCCCAGTATGTCGTCGCAAAGCCCCGGTCATTTTTCGTCTAAGGACATCCCCGTACAACCTGTCTCTGAGTACTTCGGAGAACTAACATTTGGTTTAGGCGAAATGCGCGAGCGCCTACCGCGCGACGCTTTCAGCGACCTAACCAAAGCCTTGGAACATGGCCGCAAACTGTCGAAGGACACGGCTGACGCGATCGCCAAGGTGATCATGGACTGGGCCGTGCGCAAGGGCGCCACCCACTTCTGCCACTGGTTCCAGCCGATGACCGGCCTGACCGCCGAAAAACACGATTCTTTTATCTCGATTCAGCACAGCCATCACTCTGAACTAAAAGTCATCGAGCGCTTCACCGGCAGCATGCTGATTCAAGGCGAACCAGATGCCTCCAGCTTCCCGTCGGGCGGCATGCGTTCGACCTTTGAGGCCCGCGGCTACACGGCTTGGGACCCGACCTCGCCGATCTTTATCGTCGAAAACGCCGTCGGCGCCAAGACCCTCTGCGTCCCAACGGTATTCTTTGGTTACCATGGTCAGGCGCTAGACAATAAGACCCCGCTCCTACGCTCGGTCCAGACCCTGTCGAAAGAGGCTTGCAGCTTCCTCAAGCTACTCGGCGATGTCGACGTTAAGAACGTCACCGCAACCCTCGGTTCTGAGCAAGAGTACTTCCTGATCGATCGCGACGTCGCTGCCCGCCGCCCAGACTTGATGATGACAGGGCGCACCCTTCTTGGCGCGCCAACGGCTCGCGGCCAAAAACTGGAAGACCACTACTTCGGCGCCATCCCGACCCGCGTCCTTGCCTTTATGGAAGACCTCGAACGTGAGCTCTACCGCCTCGGTGTACCAGTCAAAACGCGTCACAACGAAGTAGCGCCAAGCCAGTTCGAGTTGGCTCCAATCTTTGAAAGCATGACGATTGCCGCCGACCACAACACGCTGACCATGGAGACCATGAAGCGCGTTGCCGCTCGGCACAATCTGCTTTGTTTGCTGCATGAAAAACCATTCGCCGCGATCAATGGCAGCGGCAAGCACTGCAACTGGTCGATGTCTAACGACAAGGGTGAAAACCTCCTTGAACCCGGTCACACGCCGCACCAAAACCTGCGCTTTCTCGCCGTCTCAGCTGTCGTCATCCGGGCGGTACACAAGCACGCCGGTATGCTTGCATCGGCCATCATGAGCCCAGGCAATGATCTGCGTCTGGGTGGCAATGAAGCACCGCCGACGATCATCTCGATCTTTCTCGGCTCCATGCTCGAGAAGATTTTTGAAACCATCGCCAAAGGCGAAGCAACTCAGGGCTCTGAGCGCGGCATCATCAACCTTGGTGTCAGCCATATTCCGGACATCTCCAAGGACTACACGGACCGCAACCGTACCAGTCCATTTGCATTCACCGGCAACAAGTTCGAATTCCGCGCAGTCGGTGCCTCGGCCAACGTCGCCGTGCCGATGTCGGTCCTGAACGCCGCGGTGATTGACGCCTTGGCCGAAGCCTCGACCCGTCTGAAAGCGATCCAAGCGAAGGTCGCCAACCGCGATGACGCGGTGCTTGCACTAGTTCGTGAGCTGATCAACGAGAACAAGGGCATCCTCTTTTCCGGTAACAACTACTCAAGTGAGTGGCGCGAAGAGGCCAAGCGCCGCGGCCTGCCTATCATCGACTCGGCCGCTGATGCCTTCGCCTTTTGGAATAACGAAAAGGCCACCGAGTTTCTGGTCGCCACCAGCGTGCTCAGCCGCGAGGAAATCCAATCGCGCTATGTCGTCCAGATGGAACGCTACATCAAGACCCTCGAAATCGAACTCGACACGACCGTCACGCTGGTCAACGAATACGTCGTACCAGCTGTCGAGAACCAACTGAAGCGCAGCCAAGACGTGGTCCGCGAGGTTCGTTCCGAAGCGCTCAAATCGCAGCTCAACAAACGCGTTGCAGGCCTGGAAGGAATCTTCGTCGACCTACTCGCTGGCGGTGAGCTACTAACTAAGGCGCTCGACAAGTTGAATGAAACCCACGACGAGGTCGCCAAAGTGGCACTTCTGGTCCGCGAATGCAAACCGCTAGCAGCAAAATTGCGTGCCGCAGCCGACCGCGCGGAGCAAGAGGTGGCTGATGAGCTATGGAATCTGCCGAAATATCGCGAGATGTTATTTCACCCCTCGATGAAATAATCATCCAGGTCTTAGGTCTTGGCCGACGTCGTCGAGGCTAGGGCCTTGGCGCGAGTGCAAGTGCGAAGCCAGATGAAGGATCTCGTCTGTTTGCCCCTGAAACAGCGAGATTCTTTTTTTGCGTTTTAAGTCTTTTTGCCGCCGCTCAAGGCCTTGGCAGGCGCATTTGCGTCGACTTTCGGGCCTTTTGCCTGAGGGTCGACGGCGGGCTTGTCATAGCGCACTGCGATTTTGACAAAGGTGCCCTGGTTGTCCTCAATCACCAAATCCTGATTGCTGCGTAGCCCTGCCTCGAATTTAGTCGCCGGGACTGGAGCATAGGACGCCTTCGCAACCTGTTCATCAGCATTCAGAACCAACCATTTTTTCTTTTTAATAACCATGCTGATATCAACCTGCGCCCGGACTTCGGATTCAGGCACGTTAAAGGTCGTCATCATTTGCGCCACTAATTCGCGGATCACCTGCCCATCGATCTTGATTTCCTTAAAATCCTTTAGTTTAGCATCAGGCTTCCATACGGCAAGCGACTGGATGCTGGTGTCACCAAAGACACCTAGGTCAACGACCTTCTTCTTGCGCTTGTCGAAGTCTAGGTTGCGCTCTTCTGAGGAGTTGAGAAGGCCAACCAGGCTGAGAACAAAGGTGTAGGTATTAGTCCCCTTAGCGGAATGCGCCCCGGCCCTAAGCAGCTCAATATTCAGAGAGTGCGTCAGCAGGGTATAATCCAGAGGCTCGACCTCAGATGGAGCGGCAAGACCTTGGACGCTCTGGCAGAAGGCAAAAAGGACACAAACGACGAGCCAGGCACCCCGCCACCTCCTCGTCCAGGAACCGATCCGTTCTATGTCAATGGCTGATCGCATCTTGCTCCCGCTGATCATTCCTGGCGATTTCGGCGACTGCGGCCAACATGGCGGTCAACAGCATCCGGGTCTTCTGATCTTTGGTTCTTACGTTCACCTCGGCACATTCTCGTGCGACCGTTTCATTCTGTAGCGCATTGGTGGCCAGACTCATCAATGCTGCCTCGCCGATGCCGGCTTTGCGCCCGCTTTCGTCACCATATAGCGGTATAGCCCCGATCACTTTGCGAACATAATGCAGATCACCGGAAGCGCTGAAGCCTGCCCACAGAAGATTAATTTGCCGCTCACTCTGAACCGGGCCAGTCAACGGATCTAGTGCCGAGGGCGGTAGCTTCTGCATGCCGGCCAAGCGCAGCTGGTGGGTTTTGTCTACCTTGTGCAGATTGGCCGCCATGACACGCTTGGATTCAACGGTATCAGCCATATACAGGGAGACCAGCAGGACGTACCACTCCTGTCGGCCCAGACTCTGCCAGGAAGCCGCCCACTGCCGCAGCTCAGATGTATGCGCTTTCATAACTCGTGATAAAAAGACGCTGGCAATCAGCGGCATATCACGGCCCTCTGAGGGCGTCTCATCGAGGTAACCATTGGCCTGCATAAACTTGACGGCAGCCGTTAACTGTTCCGGATGGGGGTCTTGGTAGTAAAAAGTGAACCATTGCCGAAAGGCTGCGTCGTCGGTGAAGGCTGGACCACTCTGCAGCGCATGGTCGGTCGTCACGCACCCAGAGCAAAGCGCCACCGCAATGATCACAGGCACGAATGGGGCGATAAACCGAGCGAACAGGACGCGAGCTTGCATGAAGACACCTAACTGCCGCGCGGCGAACGAGAGTGCGACACCGGGCGGCCTGGCATGACCCTACCACCTTCGCTACCTATCGACCATTCGCCCCACCGGGTTTAGCTTGGTGTTATGATCTACAGAGCATCCCCTTTCCTCACACCCCACTGAAAGGCCCTGCGTTCTCATGCAACCACCTAGTTCTCTTAGTGCTTTTCGAGTCGTCCCGCGCACCGGAGTGATCTATGTCACGACTGAAGCCGCACGGCTCGGCTTCAGCACAGATCACCCCGACTGGTGCAACCTCGGCCAAGGACAGCCGGAAACTGGATCCCTACCGCATGCGCCTGCACGCATTCATACCCTGCCGATCCAACCGGGGGACCAGGAGTATGCACCGACGGCTGGCCTGTGGGAGCTACGAGAATCCGTCGCATCGCTCTACAATCAACTCTTTCGCCGTGGCCTACCGTCACAATACAGCGCCGAGAATGTTTGCATCGCTGGCGGCGGGCGCACCTTGCTGACGCGCGCCGCGGCCAGCCTCGGCCAGATCAACCTCGGGCATTTTCTACCGGACTACACGGCATACGAGGAGCTGCTCGATATTTTCAAGGCCTTCACGGCCATCCCCATCCTGCTCGAAGCGAACAAAGGCTACGCCTTTTCCGTTGCCGACCTGCACCGAGAGATCATCGGCCGCGGACTCTCGGCCCTGCTCTTCTCGAATCCCTGTAATCCCATGGGTAAGCTGATCGCGGGCGACGAAATGGCTGCCTGGGTCGAAACGGCACGGCGCACCGAATGCAGCTTATTGATCGATGAATTCTATTCGCACTATATCTATGGTTCAAATCCCGAAGATGCGCGCATTGCCAGCGCAGCGGCCTTTGTCGAGGACGTCAACCGCGACCCAGTGGTGCTCTTTGATGGCTTCACAAAAAACTGGCGCTATCCCGGATGGCGCGTTACGTGGGCCATTGGACCAAAGACGGTAGTCGAAGCCCTGGCCAGCGCCGGCTCCTTTCTCGACGGAGGTGGGTCCAAACCGCTGCAGAGGGCCGCGATTCCGCTGGTCACAGAGGACTACGTCAAGCGTGAAACCCAAGCGATTCAAACCTCTTTCCGCGCCAAACGCGATGCTCTGCTCACCTGCCTGCAGAAGCTTGGCGTGCATTTTGACACCGTTCCCGACGGCACATTCTACCTTTGGGGCTCCGTCGCCAACCTGCCAGCGCCGCTTAGCGACGGTCTCGGGTTTTTTCGAGCGGCGCTCCAGCACAAAGTGATCACGGTGCCTGGCGAATTCTTCGATGTCAATCCGGGTAAGCGCCGCCGTGGCGGCACTTCACGTTTCAAAAGCCACGTCCGCTTTTCCTTCGGCCCGTCGCAAGACGTCCTAAACACCGCAATGCAACGTTTGGAAGCGCTGATCCGCGGCCAGACTCAAACCTAGGCGCATGATCCTAGTCAGGAGAAGAATTAAGCGCACTGCGCCGTTCGGATATCAGCTGAATGAGCTTTTCTAGAGCTTCAAAGCTACGGTCGATGCGACGCTTCAAATCTACAAGGTCAAGCTTGCCCGGGTCGCCGTTTAAGGCTCCCCGGGCCATCCTGGTGTGCGCATGGGCCACGGACAGCGGTGTCACAATATCGTGAATGAACCGGCTTTCCTCACTCATTTGGCCGCTTTGGCTCCTGGTGTCACAGGAGCAACTGGTTGCTCCGACAGGAATTTATTGGAGATATAGCGGCCCGGCCCAAGCTTAGCCCAGTCACCATTGACGACCACTTCAACAGCGTCGCCCTTCTTTACCCAACCCAGGACCGGGGACAGCTTGTCCGGAAGAGCGTGGACCTTGATCGCCACGACCCGCACGTAGCGCGTCGCCTTGGCTCCGGCAAAACCTTCAGGCTCAACGGGTGCGGCAGGCGCAGGAGCAGCGTGCGCTGCTGCGGGAGCTGGCGCTGGCGCAGGCGCCGCTGGCGCCTCCGCGGCAGCCGGCGGCGGGGTCGCGGCCTCAGCGGTCGCTGCTTCCGCAGGTGCTTCCGACTTCTCACCCTTTGCATCTGAAGCAACCGGCTCCTCGGCATCTTTCTTACCTGAACAACCTGGCGCTAGCGCCACGACACCTGCTAGCAAGAGGCCCTTAACCATGCGCATGCTCTTTGCTCCTATACCGTAGACTAAAACACAACCTAGCGTGATAAATAGCTTCTTCTTATCAAGATGGTGCCATGGTCAAGCGATGAATGCCAGCCAATAGAACGTCCAGCCGGTGATAGCGGTGGTACAGGTAAACAACACGGTTAAACGACCAAACAAGCGATGGCGTTTTGTCAAATTGTCGCCCGCGTCCAGCCGTGGCGGACGCCGCAGGGCGAGGGTCAAGGTGTAGGTCCACAGCAGAGCGGTGGAAACGGCGAAGAACAGATGCACATACAGTACCGGAAAGACCAAGGTGGCGAAATAAGGCGAAGCCGACGCCTGCTTCACCCAGCCATTGATGCGGATGTCTACTTCAAACAAAACCACCGTCACGAGCAACAGGACGCCAAGCAACTTTTGGATCCAGCTGTGAACAGCGACATTGCGCCGCACTTTGATCTGAAACATGCTGAAGGCCAACACCGGCAATACGACCGCCAAGGCGATGCTGACGCCATCGAGCATAAAGGTACCGCGACTACCTGGGATAAATGGTCCAAACATGGTCAATCCTTGAAAAACGCCACAACATTATAAACACTTCAGAACCTTCGGGTTACGCCAATATAACCCTTCGAAGCCTATACCCCACCAGTCGCTTAATCAATTGAGCCATGCCTCCGATACCCACTACAGGAACCTGGAGGTCGAAGCAAGCATCGACCATCGCTGCAAAGCCATAGCTGCATCCATCACCGTTTGTAAGGGTTAAACCATGGCGCCATCCCCATATATCGTGCTCTGTGTCGATGACGAACCAGAATTTCTTTCCATCGTCGAAGAGCTGATCAAAGAAGCTGGTTATCTTTCGATCTCTGCAACAACCCTGTGGACGCACTAAAGCTGATCGAAGAGCACAAAGACAAGCTTGTATGCATCATCTCCGACTATGAAATGCCGGGGGCGAATGGCTTCGAGTTCCGCAAGATGACGACAAAAGTCACCCCAGATGTCCCATTTATCATCCTCAGCGGGCCATCGGCAAGTTAGCAAAGACCGGCTAGAGATGTGCAAGAGGTGCGTATGAATGCCATGAAGCTGACGCAAAGAATGCAGCAACTACTGCTCACCTTGCTACTACTGCCTAATCCAACGGTTTGGGCCGATCCGGTCCCTCTACCTCTGCCGAACGGAAGTCGGCAAATGGCAGCGGTGTTTGCGCAGGTCTATCAAATCAAAACGGCCACCGAGGCCAACGCGCCAAAGGCAGCATATGGATCATGTTTTGTTGTCGACCAGAGTGGCCTCTTAGTCACAAATTACCACGTTGTAGCCTATGCTCTCCAGGATCCAGAGAAGTACAATCTCTACCTAATGGACGGCGACCACGCCTTACCCGCTGCTGTTGTTGCTTTTGACGCGATCAACGACTTGGCTCTGCTAAAAGTCAGTAAGACCTTTCCAAAGTCGGTCTCGTTTGCCCGCGAGATGCCCGAATCAGGCGCCAAGATTTATTCCATCGGCTGGCCCGAAGATCTCAATAAATCGGTGATCGAAGGTAACTTCAATGGACTGATGACCGCTGGGCCTTACCAAAAGCTTCAGATGTCTATCCCCTTAAACCCGGGCATGAGCGGTGGTCCGACCATTGATGAATATGGCGGGGTCATCGGTGTCAACGTATCGCTGCGCAGCGACTCCCAGAGCTTGGCTTTCGCCGTCCCCGCAGCTTTGGTGAAAGCTCTGCTAAAAAAGGCGCGTGGTTCTTACAGCCACAGCGACGATCAGGATGCTTTTGCCGAAGAGGTACGGTCCCAACTCGAAGTTGTTCAGGAAAAGCTGACCAGGCTGCTTCGAGGTCCGACCAGCACGGTGATCTTGGACGGATGGCGTGCTGATAAACCAGCGCAGATGGTTCAATGCTGGCATGGCGACGAAGCCAGCGCGCAAACTATGGTTACGGTAATCACCGAGCACTGCTATCTACCCGGATCGGCTCCAGTACGCGCCGACACCGACACCGGAACGTTTCACTTGAGGTACCAAGCGATCAGCACGACTAGACTCAATGCTTGGCAATTTCTCCATCAGATTAATGCGATGATACCCAACTTCGGCTTTCAGTATGCCGAGCCGGCTGCTGGATTTACCACCAAACTCAATTGCAGTGAGACGGATTTTCTCAACACGCACAAAATCCACATGCGGGTGCAATACTGCGTCAATGCCTACGTTCATTATGCCGAAGCCTACAATATCGAATTTTCAGCTATCACATTGCCCAAAGATGGGCGGGCGTTGCAGCTATCCGGAAGCTTTCTCGGATTTTCCGCGCGCAATGGGGCTGCGATCATGCGCTCTTTGCTTAATAGCATCAGACCGGAGGGAGCATGATCCTCATCCGGGTTCATGAAGCGGAGGGCACCGTCACGCATCGCGTTGAATTCTTTCCCACGGTGATCGGACGATCCATACACTGCGGCGTACGAATCGACGATTCAAGCATTTCGGCGCAGCATGCTGAATTGCACGCAACCGAAGAAGGCTTCATCCTCCGCGACTTGGCCAGCACCAACGGCGTCTATCAGGGCAAGCGCCGCATCCAGTCTCTGACATTGGCAGCACAAGACACAATTTACCTAGGACCGATTCGCTTAGATATCACCACCACCGACCAGACCGAGAAGACAGCGGCCAAAAGGATCCTACCAAATCAAACCAACTTCGGCGCTGGCACACCCTTTAAAATTGGCCTGGCTTTAATCCTAGCCTACATCGGTTTATTGCTTATTTCGGCCAGCGATCAATACGAAATATCGTGGCCTCCTGAACGCCTGAGAGACATCTTTAGCAAAGGCTTTATGCTGTGGGCCGCCGTCGTGGTCAGCACACTGCTGATTTCGTTGTTTTGCAAACTCAACGCCAAGCGCTTTTACTTCCATCAAGTCCTGCTGCTCATTGTCGCCGCAGCGATGGCGGCAAAAGCGTGCTTCGTCTTAGCTCCCACTGCGATCTACAACCTCCGCCAAATACCGTTGGCCGGGCTGATCAGCCATCTAGGTAACGGCTTGATCGCCTATTGGACGGTGTTCCTCCTCCAACGCTACGTCTTCCAACGATTGAGCTTCGCCCAGCGTTCCCTCATCGCGGCAGCGGCGGCAGCCATGGCCGTTTGCGCGACACAGATCCAGATCGACCTGAGTCGAAACGGGGAAAGGCCAATCATGGCACCGCTTGGCCTCGACCTGCGTCCTGCGGTCGAGCTTAAACCAAATGCCGACGATTTATTTTTCGATCTAGCGTTGTCGGTAACGGCGGCAGACCGCCAGCGCATCAAAATGCTCGAGGCCTTGGAGACCGAACACGCCCCCAATTGAGCCGCACTGGCCACAACGGCTTAAGACGAATGCCCCCGCAGACAACCCTCTAACGCAGCTAAGCAAAAAATCGCAGAAATGACACGGGCGGATGCAGACAAGAACCCCGCCAAGGGGTCAACGCTTCGAGCAAAGAAGCGGGCGCAGAATGAACAAACACGGTGGGCGCACTAGGGTGTCTACGGGCATTCCAAGATCAAACGCGGCCTCAAGACCAACCACGTTGCTAAACGTTCACACCAGCGTTTTGCCAGGTCCTGCTGCGTGCGTCAATGCTTCGGGCCCGCACGACCACGATTATCCGCCATGGTTTTGAATGCTTGCCGCCGTGGCACCGATCCGCCATCGTGGCGATTTTTACACCTAAAAAACACCACCGCGGCGGATTGTGCGGGGTGACTTTTTTGTGCTATGACTTTCGACCTAGGCCATTCCATACATTCAGAACGAGGGGACCGTGACGACCGCGGGGGAACTATCGGAGGATCTTAGAAGCGCGATTGACCGCTATTTAGACGGTCACCGCAGCCGGTCCCTGGCGACTTTGTCGCGAGCTTGCGGCGTCAGTTATACGACGATTCGCCGCCTCTACCAGCGCGAGGGTAATCCCACTGCCGAACCGGTTCTGAAGATCGTCGATGCCGCGTTGAACCTCGATGAAAAAATCCAGTTCATCAACCGCTACTACCCGGAAATCGGCTCGACGATCAGCCGCTTCCAAGGCGGCGCCTTTCCGCGCAAAGAACCGCGGCAGGAGGCCTTGCGCGGCTTTTTCATGCGTGACCCACACAATTTCATCCTCAACCTCGCCCACAATGACCGTGGTACGACCGTGGC
>Ga0315283_10000506_pt1 | contig 28838 bp, 26 predicted proteins | sample YL17G09_0_MG_FD_204541 | JGI IMG/M metagenome (GOLD analysis project Ga0315283, IMG submission 204541) | Sediment microbial communities from Yellowstone Lake, YNP, Wyoming, USA - YL17G09_0 | ecosystem: Environmental > Aquatic > Freshwater > Lake > Sediment | place: USA: Wyoming | collected...
CGCGGCATCGCGTACAACGGCCGCGGCGCCATCTCGTTCCACGATCGCGACCATGGAGCCTGCGACGGCAGCCCGCTGCTGCCCTGGATTCGCGGCCTGCTGGCCGCCGAGGGCATCGTCGCCGAGGGCGAGGTCGTGCTGTACGCCTTTCCGCGCATGTACGGCTACGTCTTCAATCCGGTTTCGTTCTGGGTCTGCCACGACCCCGCCGGCCGCGTGCGTGCGGTGCTGTGCGAAGTCTGCAACACGTTCGGCGAGCGCCACAACTATCTGCTCGCGCACCCGGACGGCCGCCCGCTCGCCTCCGGGGAGACGCTCGGCACGCGCAAGGTATTCCACGTCTCGCCGTTCTGCGACGTCAAAGGCCGGTACGAATTCCGCTTCCACTTCGGCGCCCGGCGCTGGCTCGCGCGCATCGATTACTTCGACGACGACAGCGCAGTGCCGCTGCTCGCAACGCGCATCTCCGGGTACACTGCGCTGCTCGACCGCGCCGCCGCGCGCGTTGTCGCTCGCCGCTACCGGCTGTTCACGTTCGGCGTGATCGCGCGCATCCACTGGCGGGCATTGCGGCTATGGCTCGGTGGCGTGCCGTATTTTCGCAAGCCGCAACCCCCACGTGAACCAACGACGCGATGACGACCGTGGAAAACACCGCCCGCTCCCCCTTGTCCGCGCAGCAACAGGCCACGGCCGAATTTTCGGTACCCCGCCATGCGCCGCCCGCCGCACGCCTGCTGTTCGCGCTGCTCGCGCGCCTCGCCCACGGCGAAGTCGTGCTGCGCACGCCCGACGGCCTGTCGCATCGCTTCGGGTCCGGTCATGGCCACGCCGGCCGCGCCGACCTCGCGTTCAACGACTGGCGCGTCGCGCGCGAGGTGCTGACCGGCGGCGACGTCGCCTTTGCCGAGGCCTACATGGACGGCCGGTGGGAGACGCCGGACCTGACGGCGCTGCTCACCGTGCTCGCGTGCAACCAGCAGGCACTGGAACGCGCGTTCTACGGTCACGCCTGGCAGCGCACGCTGTTCCGCTTGAAGCACTGGCTCAACGCGAATACCCGGCGGCAGGCGCGGCGCAATATCGTCGCCCATTACGATCTCGGCAACGCTTTCTACGGCCTGTGGCTCGACCCGACGATGACCTACTCGTCGGCTCTGTTCGGCGGTGACAGCACGCAATCGCTCGCCGCCGCGCAGGAGGCCAAATACGCGCGGATCCTGGACGAGCTCGCCCTGCCGCGGGGCGCGCACATCCTGGAGATCGGCTGCGGCTGGGGTGGTTTCGCCGAAGCCGCGGCGCGCGCCGGCTACCGCGTGACCGGGCTGTCGCTGTCCAGTGCGCAGACGGCGTTCGCGCGCGAGCGCATTGCACGCGCAGGATTTGCCGACCAGGTGGAGTTCCGCATCCAGGACTACCGCGACGTGCGCGGCACCTTCGACGGCGTCGCGTCGATCGAGATGTTCGAAGCGGTCGGCGAGCGCTGGTGGCCCGCGTACTTCCGCGCCGTACGCAATGCGTTGCAGCCCGGCGGCCGCGCGTGCATCCAGACCATCACCATCGCCGACGAGCGCTTCGAGCGCTACCGCACGCAATCCGACTTCATCCAGCAATACATATTCCCGGGCGGCATGCTCGCCTCGCCCGCGCGTTTCGCGGCCGAAGCAGGCGCGGCCGCGCTGGAACCCGCGAACGGTCTCACCTTTGGCCGTGACTATGCCGAGACGCTGAAACGCTGGCTTGCTGCGTTCGACGCCGACGTCGATGCGGTGCGTGCGCAGGGATTTCCCGAGCGCTTCATCCGCTGCTGGCGCTTCTACCTCGCCTACTGTGGCGCTGGTTTTGCCAGCGGATCCACCGATGTCGCGCACTACACGCTCGTCGCGCGCTGACCGCGCATTCCCGCGCCGCCCGCGGTGGAAAGCCGCGCCCCGTGCTGGCCTCGTCGCACTCGTCGCACTCGTCGTGCCTGCGATTGCCATGGCCAATCACCTCCACGTCACCGCCCCGCCCCTGCCGGCGACCGTGATGGCGCTGGCCCCCGGCCTCGCCGCGCAGGGCGGCGGCGAAATGACGTTCCTGGGCCTGTCGATCTACGACGGCTGGTACTGGGGTCCCGGCCACGACTGGAAGCTCGATGCGCCGTTCGCGATCGACCTGCACTACCACCGCAAGCTCGGCGGTTCGAACATCGCCGACCGCAGCGTCAGCGAGATCGAAAAGCTCGGCCTCGGCACCCCCGAGCAATTGACGCGCTGGGGCGACGCCATGCGCCGCATCTTTCCCGATGTCGTCAACGGCGACCAGATCACCGGCCTCTTCCTGCCCCCGGGGATCGTCCGCTATTTCCTGAACGGCAAGCAGGTCGGCGAAATCGTCGACCCGTCGTTCGCACGGGCTTTCTTCGGCATCTGGATGGACCCCAAGACCTCGCGCGCGGACTTCCGGCTGAAACTGCTCGGCAAGCCGTGAGCGCCGCCGGGCCGTCCCAAGGCGCGAATGGCTCCCTCTCGGAGGGACGGCGCGCAGCGCCACGGGTGCGCCAATGAGCGCCGCCGGGCCGTCCCAAGGCGCGAATGGCTCCCTCTCGGAGGGACGGCGCGCAGCGCCACGGGTGCGCCAATGAGCGCGCCTGCCGTGGGAGCCCCGGTGCCGGTGCCGGCTTCCTCCGCGGTCGCCCCGGCCGAACCCCGCGCGCGGCTGCCGCTCGCTGCGCTCGCCACCTACGGTGTTTTCGGCATGCCACTCGCGATGACGGCGCTCCCGCTCTACGTTCATCTGCCCAATTACTACGGCGGCCATCTCGGCATCGATCTCGCCACCCTCGGCGTGCTGTTGCTGGTATTGCGCCTCTTCGACGGCGTGCTCGACCCGCTGCTCGGTGTCTGGAGCGACCGTGCCCGCTCGCGCAAGGTGCTGATCGCGTGCGCAGCGCCGGTGCTCGCCATCGGCATGGTGGCGCTGTTCATTCCGCTGCCGCGCGCCCACGGGCCGCTGCTCGTGTGGCTCGGCATCGCGCTGGCACTCGTCTATCTCGCCTTCAGCCTGGCGATGATCAACCACAACGCCTGGGGTGCCGAACTGTCGGCAGATCCCGTCGAGCGCACCCGGATCACAGCGGTGCGCGAGGGGCTCGCCCTGGTGGGCGTGGTCATCGCGAGCGTGGCGCCCACACTGTTGGGTACGCCCGGCGCGCCGGAGACCGGGCTCGGCGCCTATGCGTGGTGCTTCGCCGGGTTCACCGTCATCTGCACGGTAGTTATGCTGCGGGCGCCCGCTGCGCCAATGCCTGCGCGCTCGACCGGGACCGCATGGTCCGGATTGCGGGTGCCGCTCGGCGATCCCCTGTTCCGGCGGCTGCTCATCGTGTTCCTCGCCAACGGCATCGCCTCGGCGATACCGGCGACGCTGGTGCTCTTCTTCATTGCCGATGTGCTGCGCGAGGAGTCGCGCCAGGGCCTGTTCCTGGCGCTGTATTTCATCGCCGGCGCGGCCGGAATGCCGCTGTGGGTCAAGCTGTCGGAGCGCAGCGGCAAGGCCAATGCGTGGGCGCTCGCGATGGCGGCGGCGATCGTTGCGTTCATCTGGGCGTGGTGGCTCGGGCCCGGCGACACGGCGGCGTTCGCCGCGATCTGCGTGTTGTCGGGGCTGGCACTCGGCGCCGATCTCGCGCTGCCGCCGTCGCTGCTGGCCGACGTCATCGGGCGCGACGGCACCGCACGCCCCGCCGGCGCGTACTTCGGCCTGTGGACGCTCGCGACCAAGCTCAACCTGGCGCTGGCGGCCGGCATCGGGCTGCCGCTCCTGGCGGCGCTGGGCTACACGCCGGGGGCGCAGGCGGCCGGCGCCGTCTCGGCACTGGCGTTCGTCTACGCGGCGGTGCCGTGCCTGTTGAAGCTCGGCGCGATCGCCGCCCTGTTCCACTTCGCCGCCTTCGCCAGGAGAAGCCCATGACCCTCAGACATGCCGTCGCCGCGAGTGCCGTGGCCGCCTTCGCAGGCTGCGGCCGCATCGACGCAGCCTTGGCCATTCCCAGGCGCCGTGCCACCGCGCAAGGTCGGTGACGATGCCGCTGTTCGCTCCACTCAATCCGCCGCTGCCCGCGTGGCCCGACGCGCGGGTGTGGATCATCGGCGCATCGACCGGCATCGGCGCGGCCGCCGCGAGGAAGCTGCTGGCGGCCGGCGCGAGGGTGGCATTGTCCGCGCGGCAGGGCGACAAGCTGCAAGAGGTCGCCGGCGGTTTCGCTGGCACGCGCGCACTGGTCGAGCCGCTCGATTTCACCGATGGCGCGCAACTGAACGCGGCGCGCGAACGCATCTTCGGCGCGTGGGGCGGCTGTGACCTGGTGCTGATCGTCGCCGGCACGCACCAGGAGGTCCGCGCGTGGGAGCTGACGGCGCAGGACGCCGACGCGCTGCTGAAAATCAATCTCAACGCTCCGATCGCCGCAACGGCCGCGGTGCTGCCCGCGCTGCTCGCGCAGGGGAAGGGCGCGATCGGGCTGGTGTCGAGCGTGGCCGGCTTCCGCGGGTTGCCGAAAGCGCTGGTCTACGGCGCGTCGAAGGCGGGACTGATCAATTTCGCCGAGACGCTTTATATGGATCTGCGGCCGCGCGGCCTGGGCGTCTACCTGATCAATCCCGGCTTCGTGAAGACGCCGCTCACCGACCGGAACGAGTTCAGGATGCCGGCGCTGATCACGGCGGAGGAAGCCGCGGACGAAATCCTCGCGGGCCTGCGCGCCGGCATGTTCGAGATTCACTTCCCGCGCCGCTTCACCGGCGTCCTCAAGCTGTTGCGGCTGCTGCCGTATCGCGCGTACTTCGCGCTGATCCACCGGATGACCGGACTGTGAACCCGCCGCCCCGCGACGAGCGCGTCGCGCGCGCAGTCGCCGTCTTCGAGGGCCTGACGCGCGAGAACCTGGCAAGCCTTGCCGGGATCTACGCCGAGAACGCGTATTTCCGCGATCCGTTCAACGAGGTCCGCGGCTTCCCCGCCATCGAGCCCATCTTCGACGACATGTTCGCTCGCCTTGCCGACTGCCGGTTCGAGTTCCTGGATGCCGTCTGCGCCGACGGCGGCGCGCTGCTGACGTGGAACATGCACTTTCGCTTCCGCAGCTACCGGCCGGACACGCCGCAGCTGATCCAAGGCGCGTCGCATCTCAAGTTCGACGCCGCCGGCCGCATCGCCTATCACCGCGACTACTGGGATGCCGCCGACGAACTCTACGCGAAGCTGCCGCTGATCGGGCCGGTGCTGCGGTACCTGAAGCGCCGCCTGGCGTAACCCGGCCCGGTGTCGAGCGAATGCGAAACCCCGGGGCCGGGCTGCGGTGGGGCGATGGTCCCGGGTTTCGCTCCGCTCCCCCAGGCTCGGCCACTTTGACCACGGCCCCCGGATTCGCCTATAATTCGCGCCCTTGGCGAACTAGCTCAGCTGGTTAGAGCAGAGGAATCATAATCCTTTGGTCCGGGGTTCGAGTCCCTGGTTCGCCACCAATATCCACGCGGGTTTCGGCGGTTTTTGCGGATGCGTTTCGTTCCGCAAAAACCGCCGCGTTCCGCAATTCTGTGGATTACTTTGTCGGCGTGACCTTATCGCCGGCCCGAGCGCGCAGGTAAATCTCGGTTGTCTTGACGCTCTTGTGCCCGAGCTGCTGCTGCGCTTCCCGCAAGTCCGTCGAATCGGCCTTGTCGGTGCCCGCTTTGGCCCTTAGATCGCGGAACTGGAAGCCTCTGATGGCGACTGCGGCATCACTACTACCGGCAGCGTCGACCGCACTGGCTGCCCGTTTCCGGGCTTCCTCGAAGCGGTTCCAGAGCGCATGGTAGGAAAGCGGCTGCCCCGTTTCGTTGCGGATCAATGCCAAGCTCGTCACCTTGTACGCGCGGCCCTGAATGCGCTCGATCAACGCAGCGAGCTCGCCCGCGATCGCCATGCGCAACTTCTTGCGCGTCTTGCCCTGGGTGAGCCACAGGTAGCCGTCGCGAATATCAGGTAGCCGCATCTTGAGCACGTCAGCCGGGCGCTGCCCGGTCAGGTACGCGAGGTCCATCGCGTCGCGCGTCGGCCAATCCGCGGCGTCCCACACAGCTTTGTAGGTCGCGTCCTCAATGTATGCCTCGCGGCCCCGCTCGGTGAATCCTCGAACGCCCGCGCATGGATTCGGTGCTGAGGTATACCCCCATTCCCGCGCCTTATTGAAAATATGCGAGAACAAAGCCTTCTCGCGATTCGCGCGTACCGGCGCAGCTTTGCGCCAGTCGAGATACTGGCGGATATGTTGCGGGGTGATGCGTTCAAGTGGTGCCGGTGGTGCGTCGAAGAACTTGTAGAGCTGTGCGATCTGGATCAGGTTGTCGCGCTGCGTTAGGGGTGCCTTCGTCGGCAGCACCTCGCGCTGATAGCGTTCGGCGACGTAGCGAAACGTTACGATTTCCGCGTGCCGCGGCCGCGCATCGATCTCGAGTTCAGCCCATTTCTTGACTGCCAGCGCGTAGTCGCTGCCTAACGGAATCTCGCGCCGCGGCTTTTCGCCGGTATCGTAGTAGTAATACGTCCGACCGCTCGGCAGCGTACGCGCACGCAGCCGCGACGGTAGATTCAAATGCTTGGTTGGTCGGCGTCCCACGGTAAGCAAATCTACGCTCCTCTTGCTAGTTTGACCACTGAGGGAGTCCACCCAGATGGCGGCGCCCGTTCGACTCTTTCCTCGATCGACGTGCGCGCGACGACTGGACGGCCACAGCCGTTGATGTAGAAGGCGATGCCCATGCGCCGCAACTGCTCAACCTGGCGTCCCTTGCGACGGAAACCCGTCAGCAGCGCAACGTCGTCGGGATTCAGAAACGTGGCCGACGGTCCGATCATTGGCTCATCGAAGGAATCAAAACGGCCGTTGTTGAGGTTCGACAACCACTACGCTATCGACCCAGGTACACCGCGGTAATCGCCTCGCGGTTGTGACCCATCTCGCGACTGATCGTGAGCCGAGCCTCGCGATCGAACGCCCTTTGTTTCGGCGTGAGTTGCTTGGCGGTGGGGCCGCCGCGCGCCGGGCAGTCCCAACCGGTCAATTCCTTGTAGCGGGCTTGCGCGTAGAAATGCCGATGGCCATGGAAGGCGTGAATACCGGCACGGTCGCACTGGTAGCGAAAATGTTGGAGATAGTCCCGATAGGTCGTATAGCCCGGCGCGACGAGACTCTTGCCCTTCGAGAGCGCCTTGGCTTCATCGAGTAGTTGTCGTTGCTCCTGGGTCCGGACGGGAATCTCCCGCTCCCGTCCACCTTTTGTCCACGAAGCCTTGAGCACGAGGCGCTCGCCCCGATCCGCCCAGGCCGGAATGATCTTGATCGATTCCTCGCGCCGCAGGCCGAAGAGCGCCTGCAGGCCGAGTGACATGTGAATGAAGAGATCGGGGATTTGCTGGACGCGGTCCACGTCAAGCGGCTTCGCCTTGCTGACGTTGGTCACGTACACCCGATCCGGGATGCGGTACGCGGCGTTCGAGCGGGCGACGACGTTTTCCTTGCCGACCTTTTCCGCCCACCAGCGCAACGCGGTCGTGCGATTCTTGATCGTGCCGGGCGACAGCCCTTCGGCCAGCCAGCGCTCGACCAGCTTCTCGACGTGCTTGGACCTCAGGCTATGCGCGTCCATGTGCCGGAACCCCATCTCTTCGAGCTGGTCGGCGATCAAGTCGAGGATGTGTTCCCGGTCGGCCTGGGTGGCGTAGCTGCCGTCGCGGTTGCGTCGGCAGAGCTGCTTCAAGGCGTAGTTCAGGTCACGCATCGATGCCTCCTTGGCGCGTGGGTCAGAGGGAACTCGCGGGAGGGCATCCATGCCCGCGATTTGTTCGAGGACTGCCGCCAGAATCGCCAGCGGCGGTTTGTCTGCAAATCGTTTCGGCCGCATCATTCTTTTCCTTTCGTCAGAGCACTGCGTTGGTCCGTTAACGCGTTTCTGCGTCATGCGCTGGTGTAGGTAGGTCAGGTAAGTGTTTCTGCTCGCCTGGGGCGCCGTAGCGACCGCAGGGGGAAGACTGAGCACGGGACACCACTCCCGTTGTGTGCGGTGGTTGTGTTGCTCGCCAGCGCCGCACGGCGCTTACTCGGCGTCGCGACCGCGCTCCCCCCGGGGGGAGCGCTCATCGCGAGAGTCGTTGATCCAGGACTCACGGAGCACCGTTAAGGCGCGTCTCATCGATCCGTTACGCGGATCATTCGGCGAGGGGCGTTGCACCCCTCGCGGAGATGACGTGGCGGCCTCGCAAGAGGCCGTCACGTGGGTTGGAGCCCTCGATCACGCGAAGCGCCGACGCTTGCAATCGGCGACAACGGTGATATGCGCGTACGTCACTAGCGGTGACCCGCTAGTAACGACGCGCGCGCGAAGCGTGGTGCATGCGCGCCACAACCTCACGCCACGGCGTGCGGCGAGCTCGAGGCTCACGGCACACGCGCGGCGCGAAGGTTTCGCGCACGCGCAGCGCACGTAGGCGGCGCTCTCGTGGTAGGGCTCGGGGAATAGCCGGCGACGCCTGCGCTGTTCTGCGGGCACCCGGCAGAAGGTGGCAACGCTCAGGGCGGCGGGGGGACGCGCGGCCGAGAATTGAGCCGCGCACAAACACCGCGCCGCTCCCGCCACCGTGAGGTTGCACCAGGTCATACCGATCCGCGTCGAGCGCAAAATCGGTACGCCGCTTAGGACGCGTTAGCGTCCGCCACCGAAGCAATAAGACAACCTCGCTCGGTCGCTCTCGAAGAACCCGGCGTTGGCGTCAAGCACCAACACCGGGCCACCCCTCGCGGGATGTCTCTGACCGGCCGCCACCAGGACGGCCCGCGACGACTCCACCGCCTCAAGGACGGCGCAACTGACTTACAAACCGCCTCGGGGACGGCCGTGCTACGTGCCAGCGTCTTGCGACGCCAGCGCAGTCTTGCAAACGCAATGCGCCTTGCTCGACCCGTAACGCCTTGACGGCGCGCACGAAGCAATACGGATTGACTTCGCGCTCTTCAGTCCGAAGACTTCTACTGTCTGAGGCTCGCCTACTTCAACGCGGCCAGCTAACGTGCTTGCCTTTGTTGCTCGCGATGAGCACAGGGATGGCAAGCTACCTGCACTACGTGAAACGATTTCTACGCTACCGAATTCTGGGCTGTCAAGAGAGGGGCCACACTTTACGGCACAAACGAGGGCTTTCCGTCTTGACACCGCCCCATGGTGCCCCACTCGGTGCTGGTTGGAAACCCGAAAAGCCGCGCAAAACGGCGGGCTTAATTCGACAGCAATACCCCGATCGACTCGGCGCGAATGGCCAGACGCGGCCACCTGCCAGTCGAGGACCCGAGTTGAACGTCCGCACGAGACGGACTGCAGCCGTTGCCGGCGGCGGATCGAACGGGCGCTTACGACCCACTCCAGCCGTTCGCGATTCCCAAGAGCAGCCCTTCAACGGATGCACATGAGCGGCATCGGGGGCGCATTCGGCATCACTGGATGACCTCGTCGGCGCGGGCGAGAAGTGATTGTGGCACCGTCAGGCCGAGCGCCTTCGCGGTTTTGAGGTTGATCACCATCTCGATCTTCGTGGACTGCAGGACCGGCAACTCGGCCGGTTTGGCGCCGTTGAGGATCTTGCCGACATAGATGCCGGCCTGGCGCCAGGCATCGGACAGGCTGGCGCCGTAGCTCATCAGGCCCCCGGCGGCGACGTACTCGCGTCCTTCGTAGATCGCCGGCACTTTGTAGCGTGCCGCCAGCGCGACGAACTGCTCGCGCCGGGCGTTGAAGAAAATATCGGATTCGACGACGAGCGCGCCGGGTCGTACTTGTCCAAAGGTCGCGAAGGCCGCGTCGATTTCCTGTTCGTTGGCGGCGCTCACGACCCGTAGTTGCAGCCCGAACGTGCGCGCCGTCTCCTGTAGCTTCCGCCTGCGGGATTCGAGGGAGACCTCACTCGGATTCACGACATAGGCGATGACGGTGGCTTTGGGCACCAACGCATGCAGCAACTCCAGCCGCTTCTCCCGCAACTCGGTGGTGAAAAAGTTGATGCCCGTGAGGTTGCCGCCCGGATGGCTCAGGCTGGCGACGAGGCCCATCTCGACGGGGTCGCGGCCCGTCGTAAAGACGATCGGAATGGTCGACGTCGCCGCCTTGGCGGCCCGTGCCCCCCCGCCGGCTGCGGAGGCAAATATTACCGTCACCTGGCGGCGGACCAGATCGGCCGCCAGCGCGGGAACGCGATCGTAGTGACCCTCCGCCCACCGAAATTCGATCGCCACATTCTTGCCCTCGACATAGCCGGTTTCGTTCAGGCCACGGCGAAAACCGGCAACGTACGGCGCAAATTGTGCGGGAGACGCACTGCCGAGAAACCCTATCACCGGCATTGACAGGGTCTGCGCGCGAGTGGCGAGCGGCACGGCGAGGACGCCGCCAGCAATACGGCCGATGAACGCCCGCCGATCCATTATTGAATCACCTCGCCGACGAATGATGGGCTGCCCATACTACGCCCCCAGGCCCAGAACTAAAGGTGGGCGGCGTATCGCCGGTCCAGCCGTTGCCGTTGAGCGGCCGCTTAAGAGGGCAAGACGCTACGGCAGGAGTTGGCCGATACCGCCAGTTGAGGAGCGGCGACTGAATGGCCGGTATCGCGACATTGCTGCCGTGGGCAATGCGAAGCTCAACGGCAGCAAGGGTCGCCTGGAGCCGTTCAGGGCATAGAAAAAACCTCAATCCAGTGACCGTGTTTGCCCGATTCGGGGACGCGGGCGGTGCGCTACGCCCGTCGGGTACATGGCACATTTTGGCAGGGGAAGGGTCGGTGAATTCCGTTCCGCAATTTCCGCGCGCACCGCACCAGTAAAGGGTTCACGGCGCACCAAATCGGATTAATTGCGGAACGATTTCAGGCCCAACTATCTGAATGAACGTCAGTTTGTGCCAGAATCATAATCCTTTGGTCCGGGGTTCGAGTCCCTGGTTCGCCACCAATATTTGCTGAACGGCCGCGATGCGCGGCCGTTTCGTTTTTTGAATTTCGGTCCAATGACGCTCGCCAACAGCTGGTGTGCTATCATTGATAGCATGATCCAGGCAGAGTCGCAGGAGGGCATTATGGCAAATTTGATTGTACGTGGCATTGAAGAGTCGATCGTAAGAGAGCTTAAACAGCGGGCGGCAAAACATGGTCGCAGCGCAGAAGCAGAACATCGTGAGATCTTGGCCAGCGCCCTGCGCAAGCCACGAAAGCGGCAGCTTGCCGAAGCATTGGCTGCGATTCCGGACGTCGGAAACGACGAGGATTTTGCCCGCATCGAAGATGCTGCCGAGGCGATGCGTGTACTTGGTTGATACCGACGTTATCAGCGAACTGCGCAAGAAGGAAAAGGCGAACCGTGGCGTGGTCGCGTTCTTCGATGAGGTTGCTCGGAGCGACGCGCCACTGTTTCTAGCGGCCGTCACAATCGGCGAGCTGCGGCGGGGCGTAGAGGTCATCCGGCATCGAGGCGATGGCCGGCAGGCGGCGCTACTCGAACGCTGGCTTGGCAAGCTCCTTGTCGATTTCGGCGACAATGTACTGCCGTTTGACTCCGACATAGCTCAGTTGTGGGGTCGTTTGCGCGTGCCGCATCCAGAGAACCCGCTCGACAAGCAAGTCGCTGCCACGGCATTGATCCATGATCTCGTCTTGGTCACGCGCAATGTCAAGCACTTTACTGGTACGGGTGTGAAGATCATCAATCCGTTCGTGCCGAAAGAATAGAACTCAACCCAGCGGCGTTCCGCAATTCGGTGACGTATCGCACGCCTAAGGGCTTTGAAGTCTGCGAAATCGTCGAAATTGCGGAACGCTTTTCGGCTTAACTCGTTGAATGACTGGCACTCTCGCCCAGAATCATAATCCTTTGGTCCGGGGTTCGAGTCCCTGGTTCGCCACCATAAAAATCAACGGCTTGCCTTCGGACAGGCCGTTTCCGTTTGACCTGACGATGGGCCTGCCGGACCGGCGGTGCCCGGGCTGGTGGCGGTCACCCGGAAAGGCATCAGCCTACGGTCGACCGCAGGCCGTAATGATCAGTATGGTCATATCGATGGCGGTGTCGTGGTTGCCGAAACCAGTGCGGTCAACTTCCGGCAGAACCGGGGCGAAATGCTCAACCAGGTGCAGTATCGGCGCGACAGCGTGCTCATCACCAAGGACGGCAAGCCGGTGGTCGCGGCGGGCTCCGTCCTGCTGCTCGACGACGCCGGCAATCAGAATCAGGCCGCGGCATACTCGGTGTGCATCATGGTCGTCGTCGCGCTGGTGCTGATCCTGTTCCACTGGCTGCTGCGGCTCACCGGCAACAAGAGCGTGTCGGTGATCCGCTGAGCGGGCGGAGCGCCAGCGAAACCCGGGACGTCCCCATCCATCGTTTACGGGCCGCTCCGCACGCAACGGCAATAACTGACAGCCGGCGTCGCTAGTACCGCGACCCACAAGTTTGCGTACATGCCGAGAATCGATTCCGCCGGCCGAGCGCGCGAAGCGAACCGCAGCCATAGCCCAAGCTATGGCGAGGATGAGCGACAAAGCGATCGGCCGGCGGAATCGATTCGAACATAGCGAAACTTGTGGGTCGCGGTACTAGTACTGATTGGACGGCATGCCGGTGACGGTCTTCGGGTGGCCGCCCTTGGGCGGTGGGGCCTTTGTCGCCGCTTCCGCCACCGTCACGTTGCGCAGGTGGCGCATCCCGACGAGGGCCAGCAGGAGCAGGATCGCGAACCCCAACATCATATTGCTGGCGGAAACCGACGAAGGCGGCGGAGCGGACGCCGCCGCAGCTTCCGGCGCGGGTTCAGGGGCGGCGGCGGGCTCCTCCGTGTCGAGCACCTTCAGGGCGCGCGTCAGTGCCGCGATCTCCGCGTCCTTGTCACGCTGCGGCGCGGGAGCGGGTGCGGCGGAGCCAGCCGCCGGGGATTGATTCGATACCCGGGTGCGGAATCCTTCCTGCTCGGCGGCGGTCTTGTTCGCGAAATACGCCTCCTTGCAACGCGTCGCCTCCGCGGGGTCCTTGCCATGACCGACGTTGCAGAAGTGGATCGCGCGGGCATCCTTGGCCTCGTCCGACCCGACCACGCGGACGCACTCCTTGTGTTCCGGCGTCGCGACGTACGGAAAATTCTTGCTGCAATCCCCGAAGGACCACAGGCGCATGTCGAGGTTGCCGGCTCCGGCGCCCGCCGCGCCGCCGGCTTTCGCTGCCTTGCCGGCGCCGGCATCGTTGGCCGGCGGTCGCGCTGCCGCGTTGCTCGCCTGCGCCAGCGCGTTCCCGGGCAGCACGCTCACGCACGCGAACAGGGCGATCGAAACACCGTATGCGACAGCAGCCATCTTCGTCATTCCGGACCCCAGGCAAGTGTTGGCGACGGTCCGCCGTAGCGGCATGGCTTCGTCGACATCGGCGGCGGTGCGCGCGGCCGGCGCCACAGCGTGGAGCGGCGGACTCCACGCCATCGCCCATTCGACGGCACCCTCGTTCGATCCAGTGCAAATAACGGGCCAGGGCGAGCGCGGGTTTGCGCTGAAGGCGGCGGCACGCTTGTAGTCCACAGCGGACCGTGAAGTGGTACGCCCGAATTTCCATAATGGCCTTTTCCGTCGAGCCATTTTGGCCGACAATCGTCGAGAGTTGCCGGGTGCGGGAGCTCGGCGACGGTCGCCCGCGTTCCGCCGCGCCGCGACGCCGGCGGGCAGCGCGTTCACCGAGGAAAGGAAACGACGTGATGACTGGAAAATCTGTGCAATTGATGTTCACGACCGCACTGGGTCTCGCGCTGCTGGCGGGCACGCCGGCGGCGGGGGCCGAGACGCTGCGGCTGCTGACCTGGGGCGGGTACGCCTCCGACGAGATCATCAAGCGGTTCGAGGCCAAGTACCCCGGCAACAAGGTCGAGGTCACGCTCTCGAACAACGAGGAGATCATCGCCAAGCTGCGGGCGACCGGCGGCGCCGGCTTCGACCTGGCGCAGCCCGGATACAACCGCATCGGCGCCGCGCAGAAGGAGTTCGACATCTACAAGCCGATGGACCTGTCGAAGATCGAGACGGACAGGATCGATCCGATCTTCCTGTCGCGGGTCAAGTCCGCCACCACGATCGACGGCCAGAACTATTCCGTGCCCCACCTGTGGGGATCGACGGGCCTGATGGTCGACAAGACCAAGGCGCCGGACGCAAAGAGCTTCATCGACATCTGCGACGCCAGGTACAAGGGCCACGCATCGATGCGCCTGGCGAGATCGATCCTCGTCGGGACCGCGTTCGCGATGGGCGAGGATCCTTTCGCCGCGTTTTCCGACCTGAAGAAGTACCAGCAGATCATGGACAAGGTGGCCGTGAAGCTGATCGAGTGCAAGGACAACGTCAAGGCGTACTGGAAGGGCGGCGACGACCTTGCCAACATGATGCTCTCGGGCGAGGTCGTCATTACCGACACCTGGGACTCCACCGCCTACAAGCTGTACGCGCAGAACCCGAACATCGTCTACGTCCCGCCCACCAGCGGCGCGCTGGGCTGGATCGACTCGTTCGCGCTGCCGAAGCGCGGCCGGGCCGACGATCTCGCCTACAAGTGGATCAACTTCGTGATGCAGCCGGAGATCGTCACGCTGATGTCCGCCAACACCGGCGCCATCGCGGCCGTGAAGGGCGGCATGGACCTGATGCCGCCGGACAAGAGGGCCGCGGTCAAGGCGGCGTTCAAGAGCGAGGCCGACGTGGCGAACATCAAGTTCACCCCGCCCCTCGCGCCCGGCATCGAGGAGATCGAGGGCAAGACCGTCGAGAAGATCAAGGCTGCCACCGCGAAGTAGCGTGGCCACCATCGCGGTCCCGGGGGGGCCTGCGCCCCTCGCCACCACGGGCAGCGCGATGACTCCCGACCTGCAGTGCGAGGGCGTTTCCAAGAGCTTCGGCAACCTCCTCGCCGTCGACCGCGTGTCGGTCGAGATCCCGGCCGGCTCGTTCTTCTCGATCCTCGGCCCCTCGGGCTGCGGCAAGACCACGCTGATGCGCATGATCGCCGGCTTCGAGGAGCCGTCCGCCGGCGACATCCGCATCAAGGGCCGCTCGGTCCTCGGCACCCCGCCGAACAAGCGCAACGTCAAGATGGTGTTCCAGCACCTCGCGCTGTTCCCGATGATGAACGTCGCGCAGAACATCGCCTACGGGTTGCAATGCCGCGGCGCGGCCAAGGCCGAGGTCACCCGGCGCGTCGCCGAGGTCCTCCAGCGCATCGGTCTGCCCGACGTCGGGCACAAGGAGGTCGGCCAGCTGTCCGGCGGGCAGAAACAGCGCATCGCGATCGCGCGCTGCATGGTGCTCGACCCCGACGTGCTGCTGCTCGACGAGCCGCTGGGGGCGCTCGACCTGAAGCTGCGCGAGCGCATGAAGATCGAGCTGAAGCTGCTGCAGCATCAGTTCAACACCACGTTCGTCTACATCACGCACGACCAGTCGGAGGCGCTGGTGATGTCGGATCGCGTGGCGGTGATGAACGCCGGGCGCTTCGAGCAGGTCGGCACGCCGGAGGAGCTCTACCACTCGCCGCGCTCCGCCTTCGTCGCCGGCTTCGTCGGCGACAGCAACCGCTGGAGCGCACGGGTGACGGCCGCCGACGGTGGCGACATCACCGCCCGGACGCCGGCCGGGGTCGCCTTCCTCGGCCGCAGCGGCGGCGGCGCGGCGCTCGCGCCGGGCGACCCCGTGGCCGTGTTCGTCCGGCCCGAAGCCATCGCGACGGTCCGCCGGGCGGACGCCGGGACGAAGCCCGGCGGCGCGCGCAACCGGATGGACGGCGCCGTCGACAGCCGCCTGTTCAACGGCGCGAACAGCCGCGTCCTCGTGCGCGTGGCCGGCGATCAACTGATCGAGGTCGACACGCCGCAGGCCGACGCCAGCGCCAGCCTCGCGCCCGGAGAGGCGGTCGAGCTCTCCTGGTCGCGGGAGCAGACGATGTGCTTCCGCTCGCCGGGGTGACGCGGCGATGTCGTCCACGGACGCCCGCAGGCTGTCGCTGATCCTGTTGCTGACGCCGCTGCTGCTGTGGCTCGCGCTGCTCATCATCCTGCCGCACGTCGGCATGGGGGCAATGTCGCTGCGCGAGCGGGTCTCGCCGCGCGTCTACACCTACGGCTTCGGCCACTACGTCGCATTCGCCAGGGAGCCCATCTACTGGAACACGCTGCTGCGCACCGCGTCCATGTCGCTGCTGGTCACGGCGTTGACGCTGCTGATCGGCTTCCCCATCGCGTACTACATCGCGAAGGTGGCCCGCCAACGGTCCAAGGCCGCGCTGTTCCTGCTGTGCCTCGTGCCGCTGTGGGTCAGCGACCTCGTGCGCGCCTTCGGCTGGATCGTCCTGCTGCGCGAGACCGGCATCGTCTCCACGTTCCTGCAAAGCACGGGCATCGTGAGCGGACCGGTCGAGATGCTCTACAGCGACGTGACGGTGGTGATCGGGATGGTCTACACCGTCGTGCTGTTCATGATCGTGCCCCTCGTGTCGACGCTCGACGGCATGGACAACAGCCTGATCGAGGCCGGCTACAACCTCGGCGGCAGCCGGTGGATGGTGCTGCGGCGGATCGTCATCCCCTACGCGATGCCCGGCATCGTCGCCGGCTGCATCATCGTGTTCATGCTCTGCGCCGGCAGCTACCTGACGCCGGTCCTGCTGGGCGGCAAGAACAGCATGTGGTTCACCGAGCAGATCTACGACCAGTTCATCACCCGCTCCAACTGGGAGTCGGGCGCCGCCTTCGGCATCCTGCTGCTCGCGTTCACGTCGCTGGTGGTGTGGCTGGGCCTGCGCCTGTCCGGCCAGAAGCTCGCCACCACCGTGGCGAAATAGGACCGCGATGAACGTCGCCGCACCGCAGACCCCCTTGCTGCGCGCCGTCTACCACGGCTACGTCGCGCTGTTCTTCGTCTACCTGGCGGCACCGCTGGTGGCGGCCAGCGTGTTCGCGTTCCACGATTCGGAGTTCGCCGGTTTTCCCTGGATGGGATCCACCCTCGACTGGTTCTTCGGCGAAAAGGAGCCCAAGCTCGGCCTGTTCCACGACCGCCGGCTGTTGCAGGGGCTCGCGAATTCGCTGTTCGTCGCGGTGTTCGTCGCCACGCTGTCGGTGTTCGTTGGCACCACCAACGCGTTCCTGTTCGAGCGCCGGAACTTCCCCGGCAAGGCCTTCCTGTCGATCCTGATGGTGGTTCCGCTGGTGATCCCCGGCGTCATCATCGGCATCTCGATCCTGGTCTTCGCCAGCACCATCGCCAACCCGCTCGAGGACGCGCTCAACCGCGACCTGCCGTTGCTGCGGCCCGGTCTCTTCCTGGTCGTGCTGGGGCAGTTCTCGTTCCTGACGACGATCACGACGCTGGTGATCTCCGCGCGGCTGCGCAAGTTCGACGTCGCGCTGGAGGAGGCCGCGCAGAATCTCGGCGCGGGCCACGCCCGCGTCCTGGCGACCGTCACGCTGCCCTTCCTGCGGCCGGCGCTGATCGCGGCCTACCTGGTCGCGTTCCTGATGTCGTTCGAGAACTTCAACACGACGCTGATGCTGGTCGGCTCCGATTCGCCGCTCACCGTCACGATGTACGACCGCCTGGTGAAGGGCGGCTCGACGCCGGTGCTGAACGCGATCTCGCTGTTCCTGATCATCGGCTCGGGCACGCTGGCCCTCATCAGCGTGCTGGTCCAGCGCGAGCCGCCGGCCGCCGACGCAGCGTCAGGGTCTGCGAGAAAATAACTTGGACATTTGGCCGCTGGATTGGGAGGCGATGCCAGGCGCGGATCGCGTCGTGTGGCGAGCCACACCAGCGATTCGCAACGACGCAGCGCGCCCAAGTCCAGCGAGTCACATGTTCAAGTTATTTACGAGCAGGCCCTTAGTCATCGGGGACGCCGAGTGACCCTGCACCCGTCATTGCGCGCCCGCCGCCGGAACCCGAGCGCGGACGCGCCAGGCAAAGCATGAAGACCTTTCACCTCGCCCTCGACGGCTGCGCTGCGCCCACTGCGGGAACGCCCGATCCCGCGCGCTGGGCGGCAGGCATGCTCTGCGCCGCGCTGCTGCGCGCCGGCTTCAAGTCCGTCGCCGAAGCGAAGGCGCGGGTCGTCATTCGCGCCGGGATCGGCGCCTGTGCCGTCGCCGCCGACTGGGCAAGGCGGCAGGGGCGCGCGCTGCCGAGCGCGCCCGACGGGTTCGTCCTGGCGCCGCTGGCCGCACGCGGGAAGCGGGAACTGCTGGCCTGGGGCGTGGACCCGCGCGGCCTCGTCTATGCCCTGATGGAGCTTGCGGATCGCGCCGATCATGGCGACGCCGGCGACGACCCGCTCGCCGTGGCGGAACCCGTGATCCTGGCGCCGGTCGCGCGCCTGCGCGGCGTGTCGCGGTGCATCTCCAGCGAGATCGAGGATCGCGGCTGGCTGCACGACAGGGAGGGGTGGCGCCGCTATCTCGACATGATCGTCGCGAACCGGTTCAACCGGGTCGCGCTGACGTTCGGCATGACCTACAACCACCCGTTCGACGACGAGTTCCTGTCCGACGTCTATTGCCACTTCGCCTATCCGTTCCTGGTTTCCCCGGCGGGATACGACGTTCGCGCCGCGGGCTTGTCCGACGGCGAGCGCGACGACAACCTCGACCTGCTGCGGTTCATCGGCCGCGAGGCGGCGCGCCGCGGACTGGATTTCCAGCTGGCGCTGTGGACCCACGGCGGCGACTTCGGCGCGCCGGGCAGGACGAACTACGCGATCACCGGCATCACGCCGGCCAACCACGCGCGCTACTGCCGCGATGCGCTGCGCGAAATCCTGGAAACCGTGCCGGAAATCTCCGGGGTGACGCTGCGCGTGCACATCGAGAGCGGGATCCCCGAAGGCTCCCATGATTTCTGGGCGACGGTGTTCGACGGCGTCAAGGGCGCCGGGCGCCCGATCGGCATCGACCTGCATGCCAAGGGCGTCGATCCGAAGCTGATCGACATCGCGCTGGCCACCGGCATGCCGGTCAACCTGTCGGTCAAGTATCTCGCGGAGCACGTCGGCCTGCCCTACCACCAGGCTTCGATCCGGCAGTTCGAGATGCCGCTCGCGGAGCCGATCGAGCGCAAGTGGGGGTTCAGCGAAGGCAGCCGCCGCTTCGTCCGCTACAGCTACGGCGACCTCCTCAAGGAGGGCCGCCGCTACAGCGTCTCGTTCCGGATCTGGCCGGGCACGCAGCGCGTCCTGCTGTGGGGCGATCCGGTGCTGGCGGCGGCGTACGGGACGCAGGCCGCGTTCTGCGGCGCCGCCGGCGTCGAGCTGTGCGAGCCGCTGTCGTACAAGGGCCGCATGGGCAGCAGCGTGCCGGGCGGGCGGCACAACTACGTGCAGAGCGCGCTGGTCCAGAAGCACGACTGGATGAAATACGCCTATCAGTATCGCGTGTGGGGCCAGCGCGGGCACGACGCGACGGCGCCGCGCGACGGCTGGATGCGTTTCCTGCGCCGCCACTGCGGCGGCGCCGCGGAGGCGTGCGCGGAGGCCCTCGCCCACGCGAGCCGCGTGCTGCCGCTGGTCACGCTCACGCACGGGCCGTCGGTGTCGAACCACAACTACTGGCCGGAAATCTACGACAACCTCTCCCTGGTGTACCCCGGGGGCCGCTGGCCGTACGGGCACGACATGGCGGGGCCGGCGCGCTTCGGCACGGCACCCACGTTCGATCCGCAGCTCTTCGCCAATCCCGCCGAGTTCGCCGCCGAATTGCTCGCCGGGCAGCGCTCGCGCCGGTTCACGCCGCTCGACGTCGCGCTCTGGCTCGACCGCCTGGCGGAGAAGGCCTCGAGCGCGCTCGAGGAGGCGCGGCGCGGCGGCGACGCGACCCGGCCCGAGGTTCGCCGCATCACCATCGACGCGGCCATTCTCGCGGCCATCGCGCGGTTTTTCGCGGCCAAGTTTCGCGCTGCCTGCGCCTGGGAGCTCTACCTGATCTGCAACGAACCCCGGTTTCGCGAGCGCGCGACCGTTGCGTACCGGCAGGCTGCCGACGCCTGGCGGCTGAGCGTGCACGAGTCCGCCGGCATCTACCACGACGACTTGAGCTATGGCCCGCACCAATGGCTGCGCGGCAGCTGGAAAACGCGCCTTCCGGCCATCCTGCGCGACGTGGCGGACATGGAATCGTGGAGCTCGCACTACACCGAGTTGCCGCCGGCGGACCGCAAGGCGGTGGCGCGGGCGACCGACGGCCTCGCCTGCTGGGCGCCCGTGGCCTCCCGGGCCACCGGTTACGACGCGCCGCAGACCTTCGTGCCGGGCAAGCCGGTGCGCATCACGTGCGACGGCGACGCTGCCGGCATGGACCGCGTGACGCTGCACTATCGCCGGGTCAATCAGGCGGAAGCCTGGCGGAGCGTCGACATGAAACGGGCGGGCGACGGATTCACCGCCACCGTGCCTGCGGCCTACAGCCGGTCGGACTATCCGCTGATGTTCTATTTCTCGTGGCTCGACGGCGAGCGCGTGGTGCTCGCCCCCGGCCTGCGCGACGATCTCGACAGCCAGCCCTACATCGTGATCCGGCAAGCCGGGAACGCCTGACCTGCGGCCGACGCAGCGTCGGCTGGCGAAGCTAGCGACGGCGAACGGGTGGACCTGTGGTCGCCGGGGCCCTTTTCCAGGCTTCGCGCACGGCTACCAATACGCCCGCCGACAGGATCATCAGGATTCCGACGGTCGACAAAAAACCGGGGACTTCTCCCCAGAGGGTGAACCCCCAGAATGCAGCCAGAACCAAAGCGGAGTATTCGAACGGCGCGACCAGACCCGCCGCGCTGTTGCGATAGGCCTGCGATATCAGGTATCCGCCGGCCGCGCTGCAGGTGCCGGCAAGCAGGAAAAGCCCGAGGTCCCGGGCCCCAGGCCAGGCCCAGGCGCGAAAGATGAACTCGAGCGAGGGATGGCCCGAGCCGGCCAACTGTCCACGGCCGAAGGCAATCCCCATCGCGAGACAGACGGCGATGAAGTTGAGTTGAATATAGACGGCCAGAGTTGCGGCCGACTCCGCCAGACCCATCTTGCGCGTCATCGTATGCATGCCCGCGTAGGCGAGCGCCGCCAAGGCGGGAAGCAGCACGGCCCACTGAAAACCGGCCGTCCCGGGTTTGACGATCAACAATACACCGATCATTCCGATCCCGAGCGCGGCCCAGCGCCAGGGGCCGACGTGTTCGCGCAGCACCAGCGCCGAAAACGCGGTGATCAGCAACGGCGCGACGAAGAAGATGGCCGATGCTTCGGCCAGCGGAAGTGCCGCCAGGGCGGCGAAGAAAGCCAGATTCGAGACCACCACGCAAACACCCCGAAACATGTGGGACGACAGACGCCGTGTTCGAAATACCTCGAGTACGCTCTTGCCCGGTGCAAAGACGGCCACGGTAAGAACCAACGCGATCACGGCCCTGAACAGCACCACCTCATGCAACGGCAAGGTGGCGCTGAAAGACTTGACCGTGATGTCGTTGATCGAAAACGCCAGCGAGCCCCCCAGTGCGCAGGCGATGCTCAGGCGGACCTGGTCGGGCACTTGCAGCGGAACCTTCGTCATTCGCGTGATCGAGCCCACAAAGACCGGCGGACGGGACATTCCGCGGAACGCGAGAAGTATCACACCATGGAGCGAATCTGCGGGGGTTCACCGGCTTTCGCCAGCCTCGCGGCCACTACCGGCGCGGGTTCTGGTCCGGGGTTGAGCGGCGGGCGCCGCCGCGGGCCGGTCGTGTCCACCGCTGCGCCTATTGCCGCGTCGCCTCGACGCTGATGGCGAGCTCCACCTGGTCGCCGACATCGGGCAGGTAGCGCGTCATCCCGAAGTCCGACCGCCTGATCGTCGCCTGGAACTCGCCGCCGCAAACGTGCCGGGTGACGATCCCGGCCTTCACGTCCTTGCACGTGAAGCGCTGCGCGACGAGGCGCAGCGGCCGCGCGATGCCGCGCAGGATGAGCGTGCCCTCGATCGCCGCCAGCTTGTCGCCGTCGAACACGAAGCGGCTGCCGCCGAACCGCGCGTCGCCGGTCTGCGCGGTGTCGAGAAACTGGTCCGAGCGCAGGATCTGATCCAGCGTCCGGTTGCCAGTGTCGATGGTGTCGGGGTCGATCCGGAGATCGATGGCGCCGGTCTTCGCTGCCGGATCGAACTGGACAGTTCCGGTGACTTTGGTGATGCGCCCGCGCACCAGCGAAATGTCGAAATGGGACACCGCGAAGTGGATCGACGTGTGGCTCGCGTCGAGCGCGAACCCGGCCGCGGCGCCGATGCCCGGCCACGCGCCGAGGCACAGCAGAGGCAGGAGCCGGAGCAACAAACCATGCATGAGGTGACAGTCCGTTCGCGTTCGTTTCGAGTGTGCGCGAGTGATGATAAGCCAATCCCGCAAGGAGGCCTGTCCGCCCGGGGCTCGCCTGCTAGAATCGACGCGTGACCTGGTGCCCGAACTGTCGCAACGACATGACGCCGCAGACGACGCAGGCGCACGACACTTCGCGCCCGATCGAGATCGAAGCCTGCGCGCCGTGCAACCTGCTCTGGTTCGATCGCCACGAAAGCGTACGGCTCGCGCCGGCCGCCGTGCTGGACCTGTTCAGGTTCATCAGTGCCGCAGCGGCCGGCCCCCGGACCGTGCTCGCCTCGACCTTCCGCTGCCCCCGCTGCAGCGTCGGGCTGTCGTTCAGCCATGACCTGCAGCGCACCACCCGCTTCACTTATTGGCGCTGCCCGCGCGATAGCGGCCAGCTGATCACCTTCCAGCAGTTCCTGCGCGCCAAGAACTTCGTCCGCACCCCGTCGCCCGAGGAGCTTGCCCGGCTGCGCCAAACCGTGCGCCAGATCAGTTGCTCCCAGTGCGGGGCCCCGGTCGACCTGGCCCGTGACCCTGCCTGCACCCACTGCGGCGCGCCGATCGCGCTGATCGACCCGGAGGGCGTGGCCAAGGCGTTGCAGGACCTTGCCACCGCGCGCAGCCCGGCCGCGCCGGACGAACGCGAAGCCAACCGTGCCGCGCTGACCGATACCCAGATCAAGGCGATCTTCGATCTCGAGCGCATGCGCGAGGGCGAGCCGGAGCAGGATCTGCTGGCGATCGGCCTGGCCGCCGTCGGCGTGTGGCTCGCCACGCGGTTCGTGTAACCCTGATCCGCTCGTTTTCCGGGGCGAATCCGCGCCCGTGCCGCACCGCAGTGGGGTTCGTCCGCCGCCGTCCGCGACCGGCCGACGGGCCCGATGCCGGCACCCCCCTTGTATCCGGGACCGGAAATCGTCATCCTAGCGCCCTATGCGAACTTCACACGTGCTGGCGCCGGCAGCGCTCCTCTTGCTGGCTTCGATCATGACCGCGGCGGCGCAGCAGCCGCCCGGGGTCGTTCCCTTCTCGTCCGCGAAGCCCGGCACCGCGCTGCCCGCCGGTTGGGAAGTGGCGAAGATCACGGACACCAAGAAGCCGACCGAGTACCGCTTCATGGAGAATGACGGCCACGTGGTCCTGGAAGCCGTCGCCGCTGCGGCAGCGAGCGGCATCGCGCAACGCATTCCGATCGACGTCGCCCAATGGCCGCGCATCGAGTGGCGCTGGAAGATCAACCGCCTGATCGAGGCCGCCGACAATTCGCAATCGAAAACCGAGGATTCGCCGGTGCGCCTCGTCTTCGAGTTCGACGGCGACAAGAAGAAGCTGTCGTTCGGCGAGCGCGCGCAATTGTCGCTCGCCGAAGGAATCTCCGGACGCGAGTCGCCTTACGCCACGCTGATGTACATCTGGTCGAACAAAGTGACGGTGAGTACCGTGGTCCCCAATCCGCGCACCAACCGCGTGCAGATGGTCGTCGCCTCCAGCGGACCGGGCGGCGTCGGCACGTGGCAATCGCTGTCGCGCAACCTGCGCGAGGATTACAAGAAGGCGTTCGGCGAGGATCCAGGCCGCCTCGTCGCCTACGGCGTGCTGTCCGATACCGACAACACCGGCGAATCCGTACAGGCCTGGTACGGCGACATCGTGTTCAAGCCCGCGCACTGATCGCGGCGCCGGCACGCGGCGCCATTGGTTCCGGCGCCAACCCGAACCGCACCGGATCTCCATCCTGTCGCAACCGGGAGCCACGGAGAATCCGCGTGTTCGAGATCCAGAACTACCCGAGCTTCATCGCTGCGATCGTCGTCTTCCAGCTCATACCGGGCCCCGGCACGCTCGCCATCCTCAACGCCACGGCCCGCGACGGCGTCCGCGCCGGCCTCGGCGCCGTGCTCGGCACCCTGATCGGCGATCTTGCGTACATGGTCGCCGCCGTCATCGGGCTCGCCGCGGTGATGAAGGCCAACCCGCAGCTGTTCGCGGCGCTGCAGTGGTTCGGCGCGGCGTACCTGTGCTGGATGGGCGTGCAACTGCTGCGCCGCCACCTGACGGCGGCGACGGCGTTGCCCCCGGAACGGACGAGCGGATGGGTCTGCTTCCGCCAGGCATTCGCGGTGAGCCTCACCAATCCGAAGGTGATCCTGTTCTTCGTCGCGTTTTTTCCGCTCTTCCTGCGCCACGACGCGTCTTCCGTCACCCTGGCCGCGATGATGGCGCACGTGACGCTGATAAGCTTCGCCTACCAGGCGGCGCTCGTCCTGCTCGGCAATGCCATGGCGAAACGGCTGGCGCGGCTGCCGTCGGCGCGCGCATTCGCCACGCGGATCGCCGGCGTCGCGCTCATCGGCTTCGGCATCAAGCTGGCGCTCGGCAATCGCTAGCGGCCGCGACAGTGACACCGATGACGTCGAGGCCGACCGCCGCCCTGCGAATCATGCACACGCTCTACTACGCCCCCGGAACCGCGCGCAGGGTGGTTCATCTCGCCTTGCCCGAGATCGGCGCCGATGAACGAGTTCCGGCGGTGCGCGCGGCGCGACGGCGTTGGCTCGATTTGCCGGATGACGGAGGGAATCCCAATTGGACCCAAGACCCGTACGAACCTGTCGCGGCAGCTGCCATTGCGGCGCGATCGTGTTCGAAATCGACACCGATTTTCCCGAGCTCACGACCTGCGACTGCTCGATCTGCCGCCGCAGGAATGCATTGATGGTCAAGGTCCATGAAAGCCGCTTTCGCCTGCTTGCCGGCGAGCAGCACCTGCGCCTCTACCAGTTCCAGACGTTTACCGCGAAGCACTACTTCTGCGACACTTGCGGCATCTATCCGTTTCACCGCAAGCGCGTATCGCCGGATCACTATGGCGTCAACGTGTTCTGCCTCGAGGATTTCGATCCGGCGGGCATTCCGGTGCGCGCCACCGTCGGCGCGGCGATGCCGTGACGTGCCGGGACGCATGCCCGCAGCGCCGTCCGCCCGGCGCGTGACCGGAGCACCGCGGCCCGAGTACCCCCGGCACGCAGCCGCCTGATCGCATCGAAACAACGCCATGTCTGCCTACACCGTCACCGTCGCCTGGCACCGCGGCACCGCAGCCTTCACCGACGACAAGTACAGTCGCGCCCACACGTGGGCCTTCGACGGCGGCATCGAGGTTCCGGCCTCGTCGTCGCCGGCCGTCGTTCCGCTGCCCTGGTCGCAGGCCGCGGCCGTCGATCCGGAGGAGGCGTTCGTCGCTTCGCTGTCGAGTTGCCACATGCTCTGGTTCCTCTCGATTGCCGCCCGCGCCCGGTTCTGCGTGGACAGCTACGTCGACGATGCCGTCGGCGTCATGAGCAGGAACCCCGCCGGCAAGCTCGCGATGACGCTCGTCACGCTGCAGCCGAAGGTTGCGTTTGCCGGCGACCGGCGGCCGACGAATGACGAGATCGCGGCGATGCATCACAAGGCGCACGCCGAGTGCTTCATCGCCAATTCCGTGACGACCGAAGTTCGCTGCGAGCCGGCGCTTGCCCCATGACCCTCATGACCTTCGACGAACTGATCGACCGCGGCTGGGACCGTCACGCCGAGGAGGCAAAGGCAGTCGCTGATCTGCTCGAGCAACACGCTGCGCTCGCCGCGGACGCGACGCAGGCCGCCACGCTGTTGCGGCTGTCCAATCACACCATCGGCGAGCACCTGCGCGAGTGGCCGCGCGCCGGCAAACTGGCGGCTGCCGTCGTGAGCGCGGTGCCCGAAGCGGGCGCCGCCGTCGCTCCGCTGACGTCGCTGGCGATCGCTCGGTTCATGAGCGGCGCCTCCCGCGACGCACTGGCGGCCCAGGTGCGCATCGTCCTCCTCGATGCGGGCAACGCGGCGTCGATCATTGCCCGGATCGCCGTCGAGGTCGGCGCGCACTCGACCGCCGCCGGCGACCTCGACCGGGGCAGGACGTTGTACGAGTCGGGGCTGGCGCTCGCGCGGGTGCACGCCGACGCGGCCACCCACCGCGCGGTCGCGATCACCAGCAACAATCTTGCCTCGGACCTGCTGGCAAGAAACCTCCGCGGCGACGCCGAGACCCGGCTGATGCTGGACGTCGCGCACGCGGCGCGCGAGTTCTGGCTGAAATGCGGCACGTGGGTCAACGAGGCACGGGCCGGCTATCTGCTCGCCCTCGTGTACAACGCGGCCGGCCAGCCGGACACGGCGCGCGGCCACGGCACGCACGCGCTGGCGCTGCTCGAAGCCCACGGTGACGAGAAGGTGGACGAGGCCTTCACCCGTCTCGCCCTGGCGAATTCATCGCGCCTGCTGGGCGACCGGCCGGGCTACGACCGGCATCTGGCGCTGGCGGACGACCTCGCCGCGGCCTTCGCCGATGCCGGGCTGAAGGAATGGTTCGCCAGTGAACGACGCAGCGTCCTGGAGCAATAGACGGCCGGCTGGCGCGCACCGGCCACGGAGAATCCGCTTGCACAACCGCTGGGACGACCACGACGCCGCCGCGCACGCCGGCGAGCTCGCGCTGCGCTGCTACTCGTCGCGCCTGCTCGGCCGCGACCGGACGCTGGTGCTGCACGGCGGCGGCAACACCTCGGTCAAGCTCCGCCAAAAGAACCTCCTCGGCGACGATGAGGACATCCTCTACGTCAAGGGCAGCGGCTGGGACCTGGCGACCATCGCCGAGGCCGGGTTCGCGCCGGTGCGGCTCGCGCACCTGCTGCGCCTCGCCCGCCTGCCGGCGCTGTCCGACCTCGACATGGTCAACGAACTGGCGACCCACGTCACCCGGGCCTCCGCCCCGGCGCCGTCGGTCGAGGCGATCCTGCACGCGCTGCTCCCGTACAAGCATGTCGACCACACCCATGCGGATGCGTTGCTGGCGATCACCAATACGGCCGACGGCGAGGCGCGGATTCGTGAAGTCTACGGCGACCTCGTCGTCGTCATTCCGTACGTGATGCCCGGGTTCGACCTCGCGCGCCTGTGCGCGGAGCGATTTCCCGCGCAAGCCGGGCCCGCGACCGTCGGCATGGTGCTGCTGAACCACGGCATCTTTTCCTTCGGTGCCACCGCGCGGGAATCCTACGACCGGATGATCGCGCTGGTGAACCGCGCCGAAGCGTATCTGGCGCATCGCGGCGCGTGGGATCTCGACGGGCCCGCGGGGCCGGCGCCGGCGAAGGTGCCATTGCACCTCGCGCGCCTGCGCACGACGATCGCCGCGGCCGCCGGCTTTCCCGTCGTCATGGCGCGGCACGCGGATGCGAAGAGCCTCGCGTTCTGCCGCCGCGACGATCTCGCGACCATCGCGACGCAGGGTCCGGCCACACCCGATCACGCGATACGCACCAAGCCCTGGCCCATGGTCGGTCGCGACGTCGCCGCCTACGTGGATGCGTATCGCAGGTATTTCGCCGCGCAGGAACCGCTGGCGACCGAGCGCAAGACGATGCTCGATCCGGCGCCGCGGCTGGTGCTGGATCCGGAGCTCGGCATGTGCGCGGTGGGACGATCGGCGAAGGACGCCGCGATCGTTGCCGAGCTCTACGCGCATACGATGGAGGTCATCGCCCGGTCCACGGCGCTGGGCGGGTATCGTGCGCTGCCGCCGAAGGATCTCTTCGCGGTCGAATACTGGAGTCTCGAGCAGGCCAAGCTCGAGCTGGGCGGCAAGCCGCTCATGTTCTCGGGCGAGATCGCGCTGGTGACCGGCGCCGCGTCCGGCATCGGCCGCGCGTGCGTCGACGCGCTGCTCGCGCGCGGAGCCTGCGTCGCCGGCCTCGACCTCGATCCGGCGATCGCGTCGTCGCGGCAGCGGCCGGATTTTCTCGGCATCACCTGCGACATCACGTCCGAGCCGCAGTTGAGTGTTGCGCTCGAGCGGACGATCGACGCGTTCGGCGGCCTCGACATGCTGATCCTCAACGCGGGGATCTTCCCCGGCGGCCGGCGCATCGAGGCGCTCGGAACGGCGGAATGGCGCCGCGTCATGCAGGTCAATCTCGACGCCAACCTCACGCTGCTGCGCGAGTGCCATCCGTTTCTCAAGCTCGCGCCCGGATCGGGGCGGGTCGTGGTGATCGGGTCGAAGAACGTGCCGGCGCCCGGTCCGGGCGCGGCCGCCTATTCGGCCGCCAAGGCGGCGCTCACCCAGCTCGCGCGGGTGGCGGCGCTCGAGTGGGGCGCGGATGGCATCCGGATCAATCTGCTGCACCCCAATGCGGTGTTCGATACGGGCATCTGGACCGCCGAGGTGCTGGCCGAGCGCGCGCGGCAGTACGGGCTGACCGTCGACGAGTACCGGCGCAACAACGTGCTGCGCACCGAAGTCCGCAGCCGGGACGTGGCGGAACTGGCCGCCGAGATGTGCGGCCCGCTGTTCGCCA
>Ga0315283_10000511_pt1 | contig 28746 bp, 36 predicted proteins | sample YL17G09_0_MG_FD_204541 | JGI IMG/M metagenome (GOLD analysis project Ga0315283, IMG submission 204541) | Sediment microbial communities from Yellowstone Lake, YNP, Wyoming, USA - YL17G09_0 | ecosystem: Environmental > Aquatic > Freshwater > Lake > Sediment | place: USA: Wyoming | collected...
TTTATAACCATAGATACCAAATTCTTTAGATAAGCTCATAGGTTTACTTTTATATGTTCTTTTATGACTTTGAACATGATAATCATAAAATTCATGTGCTCCAGTTTCTCCTTCGACATCATAATCGGCAATCATTAAATCTTTATCTGGTATTTTAAATTCTAATATAATAGGAATTCCACCCTTCTTATTAGCAGTCATTATAGAATGCCCCATTGCTTCACCTATTAAAGTTGTAAAGAAAATTTTATCTGGATGTTGTATCCCTTGTTTTAGCCAATTAGATTCTCTCTCGTCAGGTCTAAGTCCTTTTCTTAAAATTCCATCTAAATATTTTGAAGTTGTTCCATGATAAGCAATATCTGATATTTCTCCAACTATTTTCTTTTTAGTAACTTTAATATCACTGTCTCCATGAGAAACAGTAACAGACTTTAATTTTAAAGTATCTACAACTTTCTTGACAAGAATAGAAGATTTAGGGTCTAATTTAAAAGATGAATAATTTTGAACATATAAGACTTTATCATGTATGCTTCCGACTAAAACATCTGGATATCTTTCACTAATTTCTTGCATAAGCGAATATACATCTGATGAATCATTATATTCTTCAAAATTTAAATTAGTTGCTATTTCATCTTTAATATTTTGAATATTTGGATCATCATCGTTTAAAAAATAAATCCATTTATCAAATGCTATAATCACATCATTGTTTTTATCTCCAACAACAACCATTTCATTAATAGCTTCATCATCTTCAAATTGAGTAACGGATGCATCATAAGCATTCAATCTTCTTTTAAGTTTATCTTCACTAAATTGATTAAGCGAAGAATCCATTCCATTTATTGCTTCTTTAAGATGTTCTATATAACTCATTTGATCTCCTTTAAAATACAATCACATAATACATATCTTGCTATAACACTTCCAGATAAACACAATGTTGCCGTTAATACACAATTATCTTGTAATGTCCATCCTTCTGCTGCTGATGTTATAGCTCCACCTATAATAGTATATTCCATTATTCACCTATCTTAATAACATCAAGATAAGGTTCTAGTTTTAATAAAAACATTTTATTTTGATCTTCAAATTTTATAAAATTATATTTATCTTTCTCTGACATATCTTCATCAAATTCTTTCCATTCGTCTTCATCTGTTTTATATTTAACAACAGCCTTAATAGGAACGTCAAATATTTTAATAACTTTAAGTTTTAAATCTTCAAAATCAATTGCTTTACCACTATCGTTTGTAGCTTTGACTAATGTACCTTCTTCTAAATTATCTAATGCTTCATCGCTTTCAACACCAATATAAAAATCATATGTATATAATGATACAGGTTTTTTAGTTGGAGTTAATTTATCATCTGTATCTAAACCTCCACCTTTTTTAAATTGAGGGGGTCGATATTTTTCTTGTTCAGGTGCGGGCAACGACCTAATAAGAACACGATTTCTTTGACCTGTCGGAGTTACGTGGTACACATATCTATCTCGCCACGATTTTTTTGGTTTTAAATTCAATTTATATTCGTTTAAATAAAATTCTAAAAAATTCATTTTTGTCTCCAATTTTTATAAATACTTAAAAGAGGTTAGGTTTAACATTAGTAGTGCTAAACCAATCGACAGGATACTAATCGACTGTCCCTCACAATAGTATTTATAATTTTTAATAAGGATACCACATGTATAAAAAACTTACCCAACAAGAATTTATTCAAAAAGCCAAATTAGTTCATGGTGATAAATATAATTATTCAAAAATACTTTATATTAATGCAAGAACTAAAATTGAAATCATATGCAAATTACACGAATCGTTTTTTCAAACTCCAAATAATCATTTACAAGATCATGGTTGTCCTAAATGTTCTGGTAATTTAATATCTAATACTTATGAATTTATTCAAAAAGCAAATTTAATTCACGATAATTTTTACAATTATTCCAAAACAAATTATATAAACAGTCAAACAAAAGTTTGTATATTATGTCATGAACATGGCAATTTTTACCAAACTCCAAATGCTCATTTAAATGGAAAAGGATGTGCTAAATGTTATTCAAAAACATTAAATGATTTTATTCAAAAAGCAAATTTAATTCACAATAATTTTTACAATTATTCAAAATCAGAATATAAAAATTCAAAAACTATACTATGTATTATATGTCCCAATCATGGTGAATTCTGGCAACAACCTAATAATCATTTAATAGGCAAAGGATGTTCAAAATGTCAAAGATCAAAAGGCGAAGAAACTATTGAAAAATGGTTAAAAGAAAATAATATACAATATGAAACCCAAAAACGATTTAAAGATTGTAAAAATATAAAACCTCTTCCATTTGATTTCTTTTTACCAAATCATAATATTTGTATTGAATTTGATGGGGAACAACATTTTAAACCATCATATTTTGGCGGCAAAGAATCTGGTATTGAAAAATATAATAGAACAAAAATATCCGATAATATTAAAAATAAATACTGTCAAATCTATAATATCTCTCTAATCAGAATACCATATTATAATCTTAATAAAATTAAAACTACATTAAAAAAATATCTTAATTTATAATTTTAAAATCTTCGTGTTTTATATCTTGCAATGTTTGTTTAAATTGATCATACATTCTATCTATTGCATAAGAAGGAGTATTACTACGATTTATTCCCTTTTTTATATCTTGTTGTATTCTTTGTTTAGCTATTGCAGGATCAATATTTAATATCTTTGCTATGAGTTTACAATCTGGCAAATCCTTTATAAAAGCTCTACGATTTTTTGTATTTACATTAGTTGCATCAAGTATTACAGATTTATTCTTCTTCAAATTATCAACAACTCTTTCTTTTGCAATCTTCCATACTTCTGAATTTCTATTCTGACAATTCACATCCCCACAAATCTCCTTACGGATTTCATCAGGAGACACAACAACATAATTATGATTCTTATTTAAAGTTGAAATATAAGTACTTTTTCCAGAACCAGATATACCAATTGGTAAAATCAATTCAGGTATTTCTTTTTCTTCTTTCAAATAATATTTTTCAAAATTCATAAACCCAATCCTTTCAATTGTTCTATTGTACTTTTAGTATCTGTATGAAGTATCCCCATACCTCCTGCAAAAATAAATTTATCAATCTTTTCTTGAGTATCATCTATAAGAATACAATTAGGACAAGCATACTTGTGTTTATCCTTTTCTAAAATTACTTCAACATTATCTCCTAGTTCTCTACTAGTCCATATAATTTTTCCATCTCTACTAAGTTGTGATCTGGAAGGACTAGATAGAACAGTTGGATTAAATGGTTTTAAATAATCCCAAAGCTTATGTCCATCTGGCATCCATTCCATCATGGACCAGAATTCTATTCCTTGATCTTCAATTAATTTCCATTTAGCTTTTGTTCCATACTTATTTCCATATTCATCAAAATCAAGATCAGAAAGTTTATGCCATTCTTTTTTCCAATTTGTTAAAACTCCATCCATATCACAAAATATTTTAAAATTCTGATCTTCTGTAAAATAAAAATCTTTAAACATTATTTTTCCTTACCCATAAATTTTAATAATTTTATTTTCTTTTTCTGCTGTATCTATTATTTCTTGTGCCGATTTAGAATCTATACTATAATATGTAAAAGGTGATCCTCTTTTTGGTAATCCTTTTTTATGAGAATATTTTAATAGCACAGAATTATTAGACCTTAAAATAATAAATTTAAGATTTTTATCTTTAGCATATGTCTCTAAAAAATTTAATCTTAATAATTCATCATCTGTTAAATTTTTAAATACTGATAAAGAATATTTATCTTTTGATTGTAATATAATAACGAAAAATTCTTTTCTTTTAATGGTATCAGAAATTTCTAAATCTTTAACATCATCTTCTAAAGGAATGTCTAAATCATATTCTTTTTTTAATTTATCTATTATTGTTTTAAAATGACTGCCATGCATTCCTCCAATATCCTTTACCATTCCTACAACTTTTAAATATGCATGAATCATTTCGTGAATTAATATTGCTTGAGTATGTTTTTCAGTTTTATTAAAAAAATTTGAAATTACTATTTCTTTAAAATGATCTAGTTCTCCTCCTTTTAAATAAAAAACTATAAAACCGCCTTTGGTTTTCATTTTATTTATTCTAATAGGTATTTTAGGAAGTTTATTAAAAAAATATTTTTTATTAAATTCGTCATATTTATCTTCTAAATACTTGACATCATAATTAAAAATATCTTCAAATATAAATTGTTCCTCTAAATAATAATCTTGAAATTTCATTCTAATCTCATATCTTTAATAAATTTATTTGGCAATACTGACAATACTTTTTTCTTTTCTTGATCATTAAGTTTTTCAAAACGTTTAGTAAAAAATACTCTATATAAATCAATATCATAAAAATGTTTTAAAATTCTATCTTTATTTTTATTATTAGTCATAATTTCAACAAAGCGATCCGGCCAGTCAGGCAATTCCATTTTAAAATCTAAATGTTTATCGTCACCTTTTACCCAAGGCATTTCATTTAAATAATATTCTTTAAAAGATAATTTCTTTTTACTTTCATTAGGCATACAATTAGAAACATTATTATAATAATATTCTAAATCTTCCTTCTTAGGTTCTTGATCTCCATATACAGCTTTTCCACCATAATAAGTTAATAAATCTTTAATATAGATATATCGTACTATACCATCACCTATTAAATGAATTACTCCATCATTATCTATTTTAACCAAATTTTCTTTAATATTTTTAAATTTTTTAGATAAATCTGAAAAAATTGTTTCAGCTTTAGGTTTATCTTGAAATTTAATACCTAATTTCCATTTTTTAATTTTTCCAGCACTATCTTTTAATGTATGCTGTTCCCATTTACCTTTCTTTAAAGTTTGAGGATAAACTTCCATTTTTTTAATATCTAGTTTTGCTCCATGATAATTATCCATAAATATAATGCTCCCATAATATAATTAATACCAATTGAAAAATCAAGGTATAATAAAACTATTATTTATAAGTATTTATATTATTATAGAAATGATTTAATGAGACTAACTGATTCTTCAATAGATAAATTTTCAGTATCTACAATTAGATCAGCATTCTGAGGTTCTTCATATAGAGAAGCTATTCCGGTAAAATTAGATATATTCTTTTTGTAAAGCCCTTTAGGATCACGCTTTTTACAACTTTCTAGATTACATCGTATATATATTTCATAAAAATCATCTTTAGGAAACATATTCTTAACCATATCTCTATCTTTTTGAAATGGTGATATCAAAGAACAAATAACAATATTTCCTTGATTATAAAATAATTGGGCTACTTCTCCTACTCTTCTAATGTTTTCTTTCCTATCTTCATCAGAAAATCCTAAATTAAAACATAATCCATGTCTAAGATTATCACCATCAAGCATTACAACATGTTTTCCTTGATTAAAATAATCTTCGACTAGTTTCTTGGCTAACGTACTTTTTCCACTTCCAGAAAGTCCAGTCAACCAAACCACTTTAGCTTTATGATCATTTAATTTTTCCCAATCTTCTTTATTAATAGGTATATGTTCATATACAACATTTGTAGATTCGTTTTCAATTTCTCGAACTTCGGATTTAATCATACCACAAGCAATTGTTTGATTAGTTAATTCATCTATAAGAATAAAACTTCCAGAATTTTTATTAATCAGATATGAATCAAAAAATAAATCATTAGTTGTTTTAATTATAACTTTTCCAATTTCGTTTAGCTGTAATTCTTCAACTTCTTGTTTATGTAAAGTATTCACATCAATTTTATATTGAATATTTGTTATATAGGCATTTACTTTATGTGATGTATGTTTTAATATATATTGTTTATTTGGTATTATTTGACCATTTAAACAACATAAAGTGGCTTCAAATTGATTACTAATAATTGGAATATTTTGTTTTTTAACAATCAAATTTCCTCTAGAAATATCAATATCATTTTCTAAAGTTAAAACAACTGATTGTCCTGTTTCGGCTCTATTAAGATGTTTATTAAAAAATTCAATAGATTTTATTTTAGATTCTTGTTTAGATGGCAAAACTATTATTTCATCACCTTTTTGAACTGTTCCCGAAATAATACTTCCAGCAAATCCTCTAAAATCTATACTATTTTCTCTTATAATTGTTTGGACCGGAAATCTAAAATCAATCTTATTTTGATTCAAATTTACTTGAACATTTTCAAGATAATTAAGTAGAGGTACACTTTGATACCATGACATGTTTGTACTTAAATGAACAACATTATCGCCCTTTAAACCAGAAATGGGTATAAACATTATATTAGATATATTTAATTTTTCAACAAATTTAGTAAAATCTTCAATAATTTTATTATAAATTGTTTGATCATATTGAATTAAATCCATTTTATTAATCGCAACGACAAGATGTTGTATACCTAATAAGGAAACTAAAAATCCATGTCTTTTTGATTGTATCTTTACCCCATCTATAGCATCTATTAAAATAATAGCCAAATCACTAGTAGAGCATCCAGTAATCATATTTCTAGTATATTGTTCATGTCCTGGACAATCTGCTATAATAAACTTTCTTTTGTTTGTCCTAAAATATCTATAAGCGACATCAATAGTAATTCCTTGTTCTCTTTCAGCAGATAAACCATCTAAAAATAAAGAAAGATCAACTTCCTTGCTTCCTTTCTTTTGGGATATCTTCTTAACAGATTCATATTGATCTTCATAAATATTATGAGTCTCATATAATAATCTACCCATTAGAGTCGATTTTCCATTATCCACATCACCAATCGTAGCTAGTTTCAATAATGATTTTTCCATTTATTTTCCTATTATCTAAGATACACATGACATTGTTTCGCAGGATCAATATCTTCCCACGGTTCTTTTTTTATCATTTTATTTAAACCATAAAATGCAACGCCTGTTAAAAATCCATCGTCATCTAAAATAAAAGATAATCGTTTACCAATTAAAATATCAGTAATAGTTGCAATAATTGATAAAGTACTAATTCCTTCTTCTGCTGTACCGTATTTAGATAAGCCTACTTTTGGTTCTAAAATTTCATAATTTCTTAATTCATCAACATTTTTAGCTTTCAAAATTTTATTAAAATCTTCATACTTAATTGGTTCACATAATTTTAACATATTATTAATTACTTCAATCAATTTTTCTTCCATTTGTTTCTCCTTTTAAAAATATCCTTCTTTCTTTTTTTGTTCCATAGAGGAATCACTAGTCAAATCGATTACTCTATTTTCTCTTTCAGATTTTTTAGCTGTTTCTACTTCTTTAATTATATCATCTAAATTAATGGCATTTGATTCTATTGCACCTGTACATGGCACACAACCTAGACTTCTAAATCTACAAGTTACTTCAATTGCTTTTGGATCATCTGAAGGTATTAATATATTATTTTTTCTTATTACTTTTCTTTTATGAGCAAAGTATATTGGTACAATTGGAATTTCTTCTCTCTTAATATATTCCCATATATCTAATTCAGTCCAGTTACTTAATGGAAATATTCTTACTGATTCATTATCATTGATCTTACTATTGTATAGATTCCATACTTCAGGTCTTTGATTTTTAGGATTCCATTGTCCAAATTCATCTCGTACTGAAAAAATTCTTTCTTTAGCCCTAGACTTTTCTTCTTCTCTTCTAGCTCCACCAAAAGCGGCATCAAACTTATGTTTATTAATTGCTTGAAGTAAAGCTTGTGTTTTAAGATATTTACAACATTTATCATTACCAACTTCTGAAGGATGTACATTACCAAACCATTCTTCATTTCGTTCAACTATAAGATTAGCTCCAATTTCTTTAACAAAAAAATCTCTAAACTCATACATCTCTTTAAATTTATAACCAGTATCTACATGCATCAAAGGGAAAGGAATCTTAGCAGGATAAAAAGCTTTTTGAGCTAATCTTACCATAACTGAAGAATCTTTTCCGATTGAATATAACATAACCGGATTTTTAAATTCGGCTACAACATCTCTTATTATATGTATTGATTCTGATTCTAGTATATCTAAATAATTCATACTTTTCCTATTAATGGTTTAACACAATTATGTATATATGGTAATGCAAATTCATTTAAATGAACTCTATCCGGTTTATAAAACATATCAATTGTTTTATTATTTTCATCGACTAAATTTTTAAATATAGAAAAAAATTTAATACCTAATTTTTTACAATACCCTTCACAATAATTATTAAATATTTTAGTAGCTAAATTTCTTTCTTGATCTGTACCAACCCAAGGATACAAATTATGAACATGAAGTATTGTATCATAATTTGCCGACGCTATTGGTCCCCATATAGAAACATCACATTTCATATTAATTAATCTTTTAATTCCTATCATATAATTATCTACAACTTTTTTAGTTGATTCTTCTATAGATATATTTTGTAACTTAGCTTGTTTAACAATATGGCATCGACAATCTATTTCTCCAAAAATCAAAAGAAGTTTAACATTTTTTTCATGTATGTTTCTTAAAAAATGCATTATTAATTGCCAACCATTATGCCATTCATTATACAAATTATAGGCTAATGTATGTTCAACATTTACCATAGTAAAAATTTGAATATTTAATAATTTATTAATTTCATTAAATATATCTCTATGACTATCACCTAAACAATATATCATATAGTTTCAATTCCTCTTACATTTGGATATTTATCAACAAACCAATCTATAGTTTCTTTCAATCCCTCTTGAAGAGGTGTAAATTTAAAATCTGGTAAATATCTTTTAAGCTTTTCATTAGATGAAGGTTTCTCAAATTGTCCATCCGGTTTACTAGTATCATATTTAATAGGTCTATCATATCCCATAAGTCCTGCAATTATCTCAGCTATAGTACCTATTGAATATATTTCAGGAGAAGATAAAATAATTGGTTCTTCTTCATCGTAGTTTTCAAGTACCCAATTAGTTAATTGACCAACATCTTTAGAATATATAAATTCTCTTCTAGGCTTTCCACTTCCCCACACGACAAAATCTTCATCATTTTTAATGGCTCTATAGCATTTATAAATTAAAGATGGAATCACATGCGCATTCTGTAAATGAAAATTATCATATAATCCATAAATGTTACATGGAATAACCGAAACACAATTCATTCTATATTGTTTTCTATATGCTCTACTTTGTATATCTAACATTCTTTTTGCGTAAGCATAAGCAAAATTCGAAGGATGTGGTGGTCCCAAATGTATCTTATCCTCTGTTAAAGGATATTCTATTTCATCGGGAAATATACATGTTGATAAAAACGATACAACTTTCTTAACTCCAAATATTCTAGAACATTCTAAAACATTTGTATTCATCATAATATTATCATAAAAAAATTCACCAGGATAATTTAAATTTGCTAATACTCCACCAACTTTTGCCGCACAATGTATAACATGTGTTGGTACATTTTTCATAAATAATTCATAAACTTGATCATAATCTCTCAAATTATGTTCATGACTAGAAAAATTAATATCAGCATTAATCTGACTTCCTACTAAACCATTCGATCCTGTTAATAAAATTTTCATATATCCTTTTTAAAAAGTAATCCATCTACTTAAATAATGTTTATAGTATTGAACATATCTTGGGTCTGTCCAAGGAGCTTCCCACCGACATGTATGTACAGCAATTTCATTTCCTTTTCTATTTCTATGAAAAGAAACTTTATCTATTTGTTTCCATCTATCTTGAAAATATAAATTTAAAATAGGCTGATCCGTTCCATCCGGTCCTGTATGATGATTAATATCTTTATATTTATTAGACAATAATATTATATCATCAAAAGTATTATCTTGAATAAGACTAGTATTATATATCATACAACTAGAATTAAAACCAAAACTATCTAAATTATAAATTTTAGAAGCTTCTTCATATAATACAGGATTTGATAATTTATCTAATGTTTCTCCTATTGTAAATGTTTTCTTAGAACTTCCATCAATATCAGCTAAAAAACTATCGGTTTCTATTAAATTATTAATATCTTTTATTATAAGAAAATCAGTATCAAAATAGCCAACAACATCCCAATTTTTTAAAACTTTATTAAATAAATAATATTTAGCTGAATATTTTTGAACTTCATTAGAAATTTTTAAAACATTTATTTCTTTACTTTTAAATTCTTTAATAATATCATCATTTAATTTATTTGCTATTAAACAATAATCTCCTTTCCAATTTCCTTTAAATCTAATAGCAGAAAATAAATATCTGGTATGTTGTATATAATTTTCATCTGATACTAAAACTATACATTTTTTCATTCAATCTCCTTAAACAATATACGATCTTCATTATCTATAGTTAGATCAATTCCTTGTCTTCCCCAATGTCCATCTAAATATTCAAATCTTCCATTTGCCCAATATCCATTTTTACAAATAGGAAAATAAATTTCTTCTGCATTAGATAACCATGCTCCCCACCAAGAATATGTTGACGGTGAAATAGCAATTTTATTTGCCATAAACATCATCTTCATATCTTGTAATTTATCTCCTTGAGAAATTTTAACTCCACATTTTTTAACCACAAAATCAAGATATTTTTCTGTTCTTTGTTTTAATTCAGATGTATAATGTTCTTGTCTTCCAATTCCAGTACATATGTAAACATTATCATGTGGAATAGTTTTAATTAAATTTTCAACATATGATAATGGTAATTGCCAATTATTAACCATGTAATCACCTAGTCTTAAATGAATTACTAAATCATTTTTAGTAGGAACAAAATATGGTTGTATAGATTCCTCTAATCTAAACCATTCTTTAATTTTATTTTTATAATCTTTATAATAAGAATAGTGTTGCAAATTTCCACATATATCTATCATACATTTTGGTTTTTCTTTAATTAATTTTTTAAATATTTCTAACTGTTGTCCTTGTTTTCTAAATTCTATGATTGGATTATTATAAACTTCTCCATCTATTATATCTTTTGTTTTAGGAAATCCATCTATAGATATACATTCTAATTTTAAATTTAATTCTTCTGCTAAAATTCTAGCAAATGCATATACATACATTTGATTTCCTAATTGCCAATCTTCAATTCCATGTACTTTAATCATAATATTTTTATTTAATAAATGGAGTTAAATATGGTTTAGTTGAATTTTCAGATATAGGAGATTGATAAAACCAATGTTTTTTAGGAGCTAATACTATTCCATTATATTGACATTGTGCATATCCTACATCAAAAGGCCATCCTGTTTTAAGACATCTTTTAATAGATTCTAAATGTTTATTTAAATAAGTTTCGTTTAAATAAACAATTGCATGGGCAGCATACATTCCTTTAATTCTAAAAAACTTTTCATTATAATCTTCAACAATAAAAAGTCCTGAACTTACAGTATATAATCCTACACTAGATATTCCTAAATATAAACAATCACATTCATCTGGTATTTCAAACAAAGATTCAAAATTTTCTTCCATTATATGTGCATCATCTTCTAATACCATAAATGGAAATTCTTTATTTCGTTCATAAATACTCTGATGACATTGACCACATCCAATAGCATTTCTATGACAATGAGGACCACAATGTAAAAATTCTTCTCTAGGTATTTGTCCTGGTTCGTGTTCAAAATTTTTTATTCCAACTTTTGATAACATTTCTTCCATTCGTTTTTGTTTTTCTGGTTGAGATAATAAACTTATATAATAAGTTTTAATCTTAGTCATATCAACAATCATTTTATTCTCCTTATTAAAATTGAGGCCACAAACCTAAAAAATAATTATATTGATCTATATATCTTGTATCTTTCCAAGGAGCTTCCCATCGACATGTATGCATAGCAACTGTATTCATATCTATATTTCTATGAAAGTTTACACCTTTAATTTGATGGCATATATTATTAAATTTAATATTAATAATTGGTTGATCCGTTCCTTCTGGTAATCCTGTATGATTGTTTATATCTTTAAACATATTTTTAAAATTAAATAATTCATTGGCAGTATTTTCACCATCAATTATAGAAGTATTATATATCATACAACCTGTATTAAAACCTTTTTTATTGACATCTATCATAGATTTTAATTTTTCAAATTTGTCAGGATTAATAGTCTTATCAAAATATTCATGTATACTAAATGGTTCAATATCAGCTAAAAAATCTTGAGAATTGTTCATTAACCAATCATCGTTATAAATATTAACTAATTTATTAATATCGTCTAGTATTACAAAATCTGTATCAAAATAACAAACTTTTTTCCATTGTTTAAAATAAACACAAAATAAATATAATTTAGCAAATAAAGGATTAACATAAGGTTTTAATTTAACTATATGAATTCCTTTTTGTAAAAATTCTTCTAAGATACGATCATCGATATCATTAGCAATTAAACAAAATTCTTCATTCCATTTTCCTATAAATTTAAGCGCAGAAAAAAGATATTTTGTATGTTGTAGATAATTCATATCTGAGACTAGTGTTATACATCTATCTTTCATATTACTTCCTTTAAACTATCATATTTTTCTTGTATCAATTTTTTCCAATATGAAATTTTAAGATATCGCCAATTCCATTTTCTATTTTTAAATTCTTCATATTTTCTATTTAATAACTCTTCATTGACATCTCGTATATTATCAACTATTAATAATGGAACATGTTTACTAAATTCTTCAGTAAAATAATGTCTTTGAACAATTGGATAAGAACCTAAATATAAAGATTCCCAAATTCTATGCGTATCCATTCCATTTCCATCTGGGCATAATATAAATTTATGAGATTTAATTTTTAAAGCAAAATCTTTAAAAGAATCGCCATTAATAGTTTGTTCAACAGTACACCAATTATTATTTTGAAATAATGTATATAATCCAGGTCTTACAGTTAAATTGTTATTTATATTGACATTAAGATATACTAATTTAGTTTTATCAATAACTTGATCGCTAAGTTCTATAATAATATCTTTTTTCTTCAATTCTGGATACCACTTATCTCTTTCTAGTCCTATTGGTAAGGGAATTATTCTATCATCTCTTACATCAGCATTTTGAGCAAATAAAAATTTTAATGTTGAAGGTATATTATCCCATTCAAAATCAATGTCTCTACTTTTGGATAGTCCAGGTATAGGATTTATTTTTCTACCTTTTGCAAGTATACAGCCATCGCAATTATGAGACATTATTATCTTAGTATTAATATTTTTAAAATATGATAAACTTGATAAATGTTTTAAATTTTTAGTTTCTGTAAAGATTATATTTAAATTTTTAGCAATATCTTCAAATTTATCACCATCAATGAAATCTTCTTTTTTAAACATATTTCGAAAGTTCCTTACTATGAATATGGAGATTATTTAATTTCCATTTTTTGTTTGTATTTATATCTACTACAAACGGACATTTTCTATATTCAAAATCATATTCCCAAATTATTTTAACAGTTTCTTTATTTAATTCTTGACCTATTCTATGATTTAAACAAATAGAATCTTTACCAGGATTTTCATGTCCTCCCATTATAGGTTTATTTCTTCCCCCAATAAATTGCCCCCATGTTGCAGGATCAAATATTGAGTTAAAATATTCTACATTATTAGAATATTTTTCATCAAATGGCAATACTGGATAATATTTGATTTTGTCTGGAAATTTATCCGCATAATATTTAAGCATCATCATTTCTGTTAATAGATTAGATTTATCTATATATGTTTTTAAATACTCTAATATTTTATTATTAATAAATTTAATACTTTCAAAATTATCAATATATATAATTCCTGCACTATCACCAGAATCAGACAATGGACCAATTGCAATACTATTTTTATAGTAATTTTTAAAAATATTTTCATATTGATTCAAATCTACATACAACAAATTATCATATTCTAAATGTATTATATTTTCTTTATTATATTTTTTTATAAATGTTTCTAATAAAAAAAATCTTTGTGCTGTAACAAACCAAAAATCTCCTAACATATCTCTATTATTCATAAAAGAATATAATCTACTAAATTCTTGATTACTTTCACTATCTAATTCTTCTGCTTTAATACCAATTAAATTATATTTCAAACTTTTTACAGAAAATAATTCTTTAAGTTCTTTTTCTTGTAATATAACATATATATTACCGTTATAAAATCGTCTTGACTGTTTAATAGAATCCCAAAAATATAAAGGTACAGGCTTATTTCCTATGTGAATATAAACTAAATCCATTATAATATTCCTTAAACAATATATTGTACGTTATTATGTATATATAATCTGCTAAATAAAGCTGATTTTCTATGAAAAGCTACTATATTCGGAAAAATATTTTCTCCTTTAATAGCAGATGCTAATGTCTGTCCTCCAGAAAATGAAACAAAAGTATTACAATATTTAATTAAATTACAATAATCAAAAATATCATTAACATAATATTCCGAAACATTTTCAAAAAAATCAATATAATTTACAAAATCATTTTTATTATTTTGTAATTTTTCAAATCTAACTATATTTATTGGTACTTTCTTATTTTTTAAAAAGGTTAAAAATTTTAATATATTATTAATAACAGTTGGTTCTTTTAATAAGGCATTTTCACTACTTGATGATAAATCTAAAAATATTTTATTTTGAAAAATATCTTTTTTAGATTCATCAAATGTATAATAAATTTTAGGATGTTTATTTGTTGGATTTAAATTATACAATAATTCTATTTTTTGTGTCCAAAATAATTTTTTATCTTCATCTCTATTTGGAATAGAGAGAGAATTTTGGTTTTCTTCATCTGTAAATCCTGCAATATATGGATTTAAATCCCATACTAATTTTTTAATTTCCTCATTTCTATAAGCATTTTTATTACTTATATAAACACATTTTTCTCCAAACTGTTTATATGCTACTTCTGGAATAGTAGAAAATTGTAAATTATCGCCTAATCCACCCCAAGGCTGTTGTATTATTATTTTCATTTAAAACTCCTATATTTCATTTCTTTAAAAGATAATATATTATTGATCCCTTGTCAATCAAATAAATTCATCATTTTGGTCAGGATATTTAACTCTTTGTAGATATCTATTCATAACATCTAGTCTGCATCTATAATTTCCACAATATTTATGATTGGATTTAGATAATGTTTCGATAATATTCTTTCTCCTATCTCCCATCCAAATATCTTTAAATGAAGTTTCATTAATATTGCCATAAATAAATTCAGAATTGTTATAAAAAACATTACAAGGAACTACACTACCATTGGCATCGACTAGTCCATAAAAATGAAATCCATGACATTCGATATAATTTCTATCAATTTTCAAACGTTCTAGACTTTGTAATCGGACTACAACGGAAAAATCTTTAGTTTCTAAATTCTCTAAATCTTTAACAATTTGATCAGATGAAAAATCATATAATTCTGGTGTATAACTACTTTTTGGATGATTGTGTGCTGGTTTAACTTGAAAATTATCTACTCCAATATCTCTTAAAAGTTCTCCCATTTGTACCATTTCTTTTGAATTTTTAGGTTCAAATATTGCTTGAACTCCTATATTAATTGATAGATTATTTTTATGTTTAATATTTACTAATTTAGTTATGTTTCCTAATACTTTAAATAATTCAGCTTTATTAACTCCATGCATTTTAGAATATGTTATTGGATTAATTGAATCTAAACTAAATCTAATCCACGAAAGATATTCTGCAATATTATCATTAAGTATAGAACCATTAGTTGACATTGATACTTTAATATTATTATTATATGCCGTTCTTACAACAGTTGTTAAATCTTTATGAAGAGTAGGTTCACCTTCTCCTGCAAGATATATCGATTTAACTCCAATCTCACTAAATTCTTTAATAGTTCTTTTAAGAACTTCTATATCTAGTTCTGCGCTTCCATGATTAATCCAACTGAGTGTACAAAATTCACAACTATGATTACATCGATTTGTAATTCCCATCTCAACATGAATAGGAAAACAATTTTCATTTTTTAACCATTCAACCACTCTTTCAGGATGATAATTAAGTTTATGACCATCTATATCTCTTATACCCATATTAATCCTCTTTATTAAGTTTTTCTACCCAATAATATAAAAGATCATGAAGAATCGTTTCTATTGGTATTTTAGGTTCCCAATTAATCAATTTCTTTATCTCGGTAGAATCTCCTAGTTGAACTTCTATATCTATAGGTCTAAATAAATTTTTATCTATTTCTTGTTTAACATCTTTCAACCCCGATATTTCAATTAATTTATCTGCATAATACTGCATCTCATGTATATTTTCACCACATATATTAAATATTCTACCACTAGACTTAGGTTCCATCATTAATTGATAATATGCTTTAACTACATCTCTAACATCTATAACACATCTTTTAGTTTTAAGATTACCAACCCTAAGAACTTTCTCCTGCAATCCTGACATCATCATCGCAATTTGCCAAGCATCTGATGATATTGAAAACATATGAGGTCTTCTAGGACCAGTATTACTAAATGCTCTGGTTATATAAGCATTAATAAATCCATTATTCATTCTTTCTTGAACATATATATCTGCACACGCTTTAGAAACTCCATAAGGATTATTAGGTTCTAGTTTATCAGTCTCTCTTAATATTCCAGTATCCTTGCATTTATTACCATATACTTCAGACGTTGAACAATACATTAATTTAGCATTTGAATCTTTCATAGCTTCTATCAAATTTACTGTTCCCATAACATTTATATTAAATGTAAAAATAGGTTTTAAAAAAGATGTAGGTGGATGAGACATTGCTGCTAAATGAAATATTCCATCATATTTGTTATAATTAATTATAAGTTTAATATATTCTAAATCTAATAAATTACAATTAGTATACATTTTGATACTATTATTCTCTTCTTTTGTTAATACATCACTCAAATCTAAACTTGACTGTCTAGTCATTCCATGAACTTCATGACCATTATCTAATAAAAGTTTAGCCAAATGTGTTCCTGTAAAACCACCAATTCCTGTAATTAAAAACTTATTCATATCACTCCTTTCAATCTGTTACATAATACACATTATCAAAATGAAAAAGCCCACCATCATGCCATCGTTTAGAACAAAAATTAATTATTAAAGGATTTTTATTATCTTGTTTAATAGCTGCCGCTAATGCATGAGGACCAGAATTTGAACATATATAAGTATCACAATATTTTATTAAATTACAATATTCAAATAAATTATATATGCAATATTCTTTAACATCTTTTTTAAAAAGAATTGCAAAAGTATTTTCATTAAAAACTTTACTATAACGCCCAATTGTTACTATATCATTTTTAGAAAACTTTGGTGAAGTTTCTATATGTGGAAATCTTAAAAGATAAATTTCTTTGTCTTCAGTATTCATAGTTTTTAAATGATTAGTCAACGCTTCCCATACTGATATCTCTTTTGCTGTTATATTTTCTTTACTAGATGTTATATCTATAAAGATTTTATTTTTATAATAATCTTCTTTATTTTTATCATACTTAAAATATATTTTTGGATATTTAGAGACTGGATTTAGACCATAAGATTTTTCAATCGATCCTATAAAACCTATTTCTTTATCTACTTTAAAATTATTGGTTTCTGGTACTTCATCTGTATATCCTGCTATAAACAAATTATTTCTCCAAACAACTGTTTGTATTTCATTATTACCATATCGATATTTATTATTGTTACTTATATAAACACATTTTTCTCCAAACTGTTTATACGCTACTTCTGGAAGAGTAGAAAATTGTAAATTGTCTCCTAATCCACCCCAAGGCTGTTGTATTATTATTTTCATAATTTAAACTCATTAAAATTATTATTCCATACAAACCAAAACCGTCTTTTAAAAGGTCCATATTTTTTATCATTAATAGAATTCCAACTATATATATGACTTAGACTATCTAATTCTTTATCCATAATCATTTTAAAATTAACATTTTGTTCTCTAAAAATATTTTCAATATAAGATTGTGAACCATGACTTCCTACATTATTAAAAGCTTGATCATATCCATTTTCTTGAACATCTATACATTCATTTTCAAAACTATCTAATGTTTCTGATTCTAATATCATCAAATTACATTTTTGTAAACATTTGGTTAAAAAATATTTTACATTTTTAGATTTTAAATGATATAAAATTCCAAAATTAATAATAATATCATAATTATTAAAATCAAAACTTTCATTATCTAAATCCATTAATATAGTTTTTAATTTATAAGTTTTTGCAATTTCATCAAGATGTTCTTGTCTAGCATCTAAACAAGTTACATCTGCACCAATATCAAAAAATATTTTGCCAATATCTCCATATCCACATCCTAATTCTAAAATAGTCTTATTATTAAAAAATTCTTTAGATAAATATTTAAAAATAATATTAATTCTATTTTGTCTCCATGAAATATAATGATCTTTAAATCTACTCATTATAACCCCTTTCATAATTTATTATTTATATATTCCTATAAAATCTGAACATATAGCTTTACATTGTGATAATTCTTCTTTAGAATAATTTGTTTGTTCAGGTAAAACAGCTATACAATCTCTAAATAATTTTTTACCAGGATATACCCAAACATCTCCATAATTAGTTAAAACATAATCTTCAGTTGTATGCCAAAAACATTTTAAACGATTTATTAATAGCCATTCAAATGCTTCATAATTTTTTGCATGGCACCATAATTTCGTTCTATTATTATATATAAAATTTTTATTTATTAAATATTGTGAATTATCATGCCCTAAAAATAATTCATTATTAATTTTCCAAACATCAATTTCAACATCATATTCATTAAACAAAATATCTTTAATATATAACGGATTATTTTCTTTATCTAATTCTTTTCCGTTTATATTACCTCTATGAGAAATTAATTTCATATTTTAATTTATATATTTATCATTATTAACACATGGATATTTAATAACAAAAGTTTCTACATTTGTCAAAGCCTTAAAATCAGTTGATTCCCCAAACTGTATTTCGATTATATCTCCATTATTATATTTAATTCCATTCATTTCAACTATTCCACTAACAATAAATGTTATTTCTATAGCAATTTTATGATGATGTTTATTTTCATAATCTCCTTCTCTATATTTTTTATAAGCAATTTCAAAATCTTTTGTTTTATTAATTGATGGTTCAAAATTTCCTATAAACCATCCTTTAATAAAATTTTCTATTTGATATTTTTTCATTTAATTAAATCCTTTTTAAGAAAAGTTTGCAAATCTTCTGGTGTTCCTAGTCCAAACATATTATTAACTTCATATGATTTAATTTTTTTATTATCTAAAATTGCTTCATTATAAACAGGAGCTACATAAAATTCATTATTTACTCTAATATTTTTTTGAATCATCTGTTCTGCATATTTAACATAATCTGATCCTTTTTTCCAAAAATATATACCAACAGTAGCTTGATTAGATATAACCTTTTTTTCGGCAATTTCGGTTATTAAATTATTATTAATTTTAACATAACTCCATTTTGGATGTGAATTTTTAAAAGTTAAAATACCACCATCAACAAAATCATTTTGCATGGAGTACATAAAATTAGAACTATCCCAATCAATCCATTGATCTGAATTTGCTATTAATAAATGTTCATCGTTATTAATATATTCTTTAGCTAATAAAGTTGTACATGCGGCTCCTTCGGTTAAACTATCCACTTGAATAATTTTACAATTTGGTGCTATAAATTCTAATAAATATTTGAGATTATATTTATCATAATGATGTCTACGAACAACAAAAATATATCTTGCTTCAATATTTAAATTTTCTATAATTACTTGAATCATTGGTTTACCATTAATTTCTATTAATGGTTTTGGAAACGTATATCCTGCATTTACAAATCTACTTCCTTCTCCTGCCATTGGTATTAGTACATTCATATTTTTACCTTTCCATATTTGTTTTTCATCATTATATTTATTGATAAACATTTTTATCAATTCATATGTTACTTCTTTTGGATTTTCTATAGCTCCTATATAAGCACCAGAATTAAACGCTCCTTGTCTTCCTATATAAGAATCTTCAAGTATTAAAGTTTCTTTAGGATTAACCCCACTATTAATTATACATTTTAAATACATTTCAGAATGAGGTTTTGATTTATTAACATCTTCATTTGAAACCACAAAATCTATATAATCATATATTCCTAAATTTTTAATAACAATTTCAATAGTATTTCTAATACAATTAGATGCTATATTAATTATATAATTTTCTTCTTTTAATTTTTTAAAAAGATGTATCAAATTATCATTTTTAATTATTTTATCTGTTAATAATTCTATCGTATATATTTGTTTTCTTTGATTAATTTTTTCAATTTTATCTAAATTTATATTTTTCAATTGTAACTTTTTTCTGGTTGATAATCCATCATATTTAAAAATATGATCATCATAAGTTATAGGAACTTCTTTAAAATCAATTAATGCTTTATTTAAAGATTCAAAATGAATATCTTTAGATTCTATAAGAACGCCATCTAAATCAAAAATTATTAATTTAATCATTATTAAATTCCTTTAAAAAAATACAAAGTCTGTCTTCTAAAATAAAATATGTAAAAATTTGTTCTTTAAGAAAAATATTTAATATATTTTGTAACGTTATTTCTGCCCAATCTTCGTTCTGATATGTTCCAAACAATCTATAATCATCTATAATTATAATATCTTTTTTATATCTAGTCTGTATATATTTTAATTCTTCTAATAGAGGAACATCTTTATCTCCTCTACCAGTATTATTTCCTTTCGAATAATGTCCATCTAACCAATATAATATATTATCATTATTATTTTCTAATATTTTTTTAATTAATTTAGAACTATCTCCTAATTTTAGAAATATTTTATTGGCATTAATTTCAGTATTAAATATATTTTTATAAAAAAGTTTTTCAGATATTTCAATAGAAATTAATTTTTCAAAACATGATTCTAATTCTAATAAAGTTTCCCCTTCATATGTACCTGTTTCAAAAAATGTTTTATAGTCTTGTAATTTATAATCATTTTTAATCGATTCATTATCCATTATTTTTAATAATTGTTCTTTAGTTAATTTAGACATATATGCCCTTTATTTACAAATTTTTTTTAAAAATTTAAATCTTTCTTCTGTGTTTATATTTAAATTTTTAACAAAATTAATAGATTTCTCAGAACAAAAATTCCAATGTACTTCTTTTTGTTTTAATAATTTAACACAAGAATATGAATTCATTGAAAATAAATATTTAGAAGTATATTGTGCTGACCACCATACATCTTCTCCTTGACCCCAACATTTGTTTTCATCTAATGGTATTTCTTGCATAATATTTTTTTTAGCAACCCAATATGATCCAGAAAAATATATATGTTTATTTATATTATCATTTATTTCTAAATCATATGGTAATAATCCTTCACTACCTATTGGCCTTTGATCTGGTATAATTGCAAACGGAAATAACGTCCAATCACGATATCTTTCCCCATTTAAATTTTTAACCATATTCATACAGGCTTTAAAATTTTCACCATATTTTAACCAACCATTATACCATCCCTCTTCTAAAATAATATAATCATGCATGTATACTATATTATCATATTTTGCATTTTCTGTTATTAAATTTTTTTTCTTTGTAATCCAGCCTTTCTTAATATTTTCATCAAAATTAATTATTTTTATTTGATTATTCAAATTATTTTCATAATGACCTACGATAATTATTTCATATTCTGGAATATTTTCTTTTTGAATACTTTTAATTATCAAATCTAAATATTCATTATTTTCACCATTTGTAATTATTCCAAATGTAAAAGTCATAATTTTTATTTCCAAATAATGATATAATTATTATTATAACTTAAAGGTTCTTCATTTAAAATCTGTGGATTTTTATCTTTTAATCTATTTAAAAGATATGATTTATATTCAGCTATAGTCTCACAATTCATTGTTAAATATCCTTGTTTAGAATTTAATATAATATTATTTAAATATTTTTCTTTATATTCAAAATCACATTCCGAAAAAGCATAATTACTAATAACCATATCATATTGTTCATTTGTATCTAAATCTTCTATTTTTTTAAATCCAATATTAGGTGTTTGCATAACATTAATACATTTTTTTTGTAACTCCATAACTACCGGAAGATCGATAACATCATATTTTAAATATGAATATAATTTTGAAATAATATTAACTTGACCACAATTTCCTGGCCCAATTTCAATTATTTTTTTATTAGATAAATCTCCAAAATATAAAATAAGATCGCTCAACACTTTTACATATCTAAAAATAGTTGCTGACATTTTTCCATATTCAAAATCATATTTTATAGGATTGCCAACTAAATCATTTTCTTTATACTTTTCTATTAATTCTTTAGATAATAAAAAAGAATTTTGTTTTTTAATAATTTCAATATACTTATTTCCAAGATCAAAATCAACATGTTCAAGAACTCTAATATATTCTGGAATATTTTTAAAATTTTTAAAAACAATATCATTTTCAATAGCATTTTGACATACTTGACAATATTGATAATAAACAACATTGTTAAACATTATAATCTCCTTTTAATTAAAATATCTAATTTCTTTCTTTCATCAACTAGTTCTTGGCAATTTAAATAATCAGTAAATACAAATGCTTTATAACTATTAGGATCGCTTTTATAAAATACAGAATCTTTCATATAGTCTACATTCAATGAATATAATTTATCTCCCGTCTTTTTATTTGTATATTGCCAAGCATTCTTTTCTTCATTCCATATAGTTTCATCATAATAAGGAGTACCGGGATAAGTTGATATTATAGTAATATCTGTTTCATCTGGTCTAACCTTTAATAACCAATCCTTAGTTTCATTAATCGTATCTATAGATTCTCCAGGATGCCCAATTGACATTAATGCTTTTACTTTCAATCCTGCTTGTCTAGCCATTTCTAATGCATTAGTATTATCTTTAACTGTATTTCCTTTATTCATATTGATTAACATTCTATCGGAACCAGATTCAAATCCTGTTAATATCCATCTAAATCCTGCTTGATACATTTTACTTGCTTGTTCTGCTGTTAATAAATCAGCCCTAGTAAATCCTCTTAATTTAAAATGAACATTATTAAGATATTGATATAATATTAATTCTTCCAAAAACTCCATAAAATAATATTTATTAACATTAAGTTCGTCATCATAAAACATAAATCCTTTATATCCATATGTCTTATATAAAAAATCTATTTCTTTCATAATAGAAGTAAGATTTCTAGTTCTTATTCTTTTAAAAGTTTTAGAGTTTCTTCCTCCACAAAAACTACAACTAAAAGGACATCCCATTTGACAAATTAAATTAGTAGCTTTCACACCATCAATTTGATAATGATACGAATCCATATCTATCAAATGTCTAGCCGGTAATGTTAATTGATTATATCTTTCATTTGTCAGATATAAAGTTTCATCAAGTTCACTGTCTAATATTTTTTCATTAGAATTAATTGCTTTTAAAATAGCAAATTCTCCATCCCCCGAAACAATTACATCAAAAATATTTTTAAGTCTTTCTATTTCAACAATAGCTCTTATATTTGGATTCTCCATTTTATAAGCTGTATTAATCATTGTAGCATGTGGTCCACCCAGAATTATCTTCTTTTTCTTCTTTTTAAACTTATTCTTTATATAATTACATATTTCAGTTACAATAGGAATCTGTGGAGTTGTAGATGATATTCCTATAACTTCATATTTAGAAATATTATTGTCTATTTCTTCTTGCCAATTAGTAATTCCTGCTAAATCTAGTACCTTAACATCATATCCATTCTGTTCTAATGATGACGCTACCCTAAGTATTCCTATCGATACAAATACTTTAGGATCAATTAAAAAAGGACTAGGTGGATTTATTAAACATATATTCATATTAATTTATTTTAACTAGATGTTTATACTTATCAAAATTATTTCTTATAGCTATTGGATACGATTCATCCACTGGTACCATCTTTATTTGATAAGGATGATCATTCAATATCATATTTTTATTAATTCTATCCATAATAAATTCTATAGAATTTCTACCAATATATTCACTCCAATGAGTCCAGTTAGTAATCTTTTCTTGAATATGTTTTGGATCGCCTACAAAAGTAAAATGCCATCCACTATGTTTCATTTGTAGATGTGTTTCATCTTCTGTACCTCTACTATTTCTTATTTTGACTAAATGGGGAAGGTTTTTTAAAAAAGCATAATTAAACATTATAGTTCCCCAACAAGTTTCTTCTTCATTAGTTTTTAAATTAAACATTCTTCCATTCAAAAAATAATTATACCAATCCATTTGAAACGTAATTGTCTGGTATTTATTAGTTTTAAAAAGTTCTATAGCTGCAATAAGGTCTTTTTGTCTTGGTATTTCATCCACATCATTAAACATTATAATATCATCATCATTACAACGCTGTAATCCATGCATTAAAGCATTTTTATAATTCCATTCATCGATTAATGATAGTTGACCCTCTGGCATGGTATATCTTAAATAAGTGATTTTATCCTTATATTTTAAAAACCTATCCCTATTTTCATAGAAAACATATGGTTTAGGAATGCCCCTAAAAGATTTATCACCTTCTATCAATACAAACTTATCAACTACATCATAAAGTTCTTCAAATCTAATAGTTAATAAATCTAACTCATTAAATACAGGAAAACAATCATATATCATATTAACTCCTTTTTAAATTTACTAAAATCAATTATATGACCTGTTCCGGTTCCTGCATGTGGATAGGTTGGAACATAATTGTATTTAAACACACAACTAGCTGGCCAGTTTAGTTCAAAATTTCCTCTTCGATTTTGTTTATTAGTTGTAACACTTCTATCATTATCTTCAATTATAAAATTACAAGGTAATTGTTTTCCTTGAACATATGTAACAGCTTCATAAAAATGTCCTTCTTCTTCAGCACCATCGCCTAGAAAACACCACACTTTATTTTTACTATTTTGCCATTTTAAAGCTTGAGCTATACCGGCAGCAATTCCACATGTTCCTGCTAATATCGAGGACGTTAAAAAATTAATTCTTTTATCAAAAATAAACATACTATCACCATCTAAAATCTTTTGAATTAATCTATCTTCATCACCTCCTGCCAATAGATAATGATAATGTGATCTGTGTGTTGATAAAATATAATCTCCCTCTTGAATAAGTCCAAAAATTTGAATTAATTGGTTTTCATTACCTCCGCATAAATGCATAAGATATGGTAATTTTCCTTCCTCAAAAAGATCAAATATTTTAGTTTCAAAATCAACTAGTTGTTGTTTAGTTTTATTAAACATAATTATCTCCATAACTATTAATTATTTCATGAATAAAAATATTCTTTTTATCATTAGCACATTGATGATTGCATAATTTACTAGATTTAAATTCTTCAAAATATTTTTTAATATTTTCAGAGAACCAAAGATCACTAAACTTTTGATCTTTAATTGATCCTATCATACCTGTTTTATCATATGCTTTATGATGACAATTATATACATTACAATCGGCTCCAATTACAGAAACTATTTGCATAAAATAACATTTATCATAACATCTTTCTTTAACAGTTTTATTAATATTATAGCTATCATATACAAAAAATGATTCACTAGCAAATTTTTCTTTAGCTGTATTTAATAATTCTCTAACTTCTTCCATTATATCTTTATGATAATTATAAAAATCTGGTGTCCATACCGGAGAAAATCTTATATTGTTAATTCCGCAATCCATATAAAGTTTTGTAGCTTCTACTATTCCTTTATAATTATCCTTAGTAATAATATAATTAATTCCTACATCACAATTTGTTTTATTTGTAGCTACTATATTAGAAAATCTATTAATATTAGCAATTATATTTGTAAATCTTCTCTCTGTTCCACCTCTAGATAACTTAAATAATTCAGGAGTATTATAATCTGTAGATATTCTTATCCATTTTGCCTGTGATAAAACTTCTGCTCTTTCATCTTTTAAAAGTTCTCCATTAGTCAAAATCGATAAATCAATTTTAACATCCAATGTTTTCTTTAAAATATCAACTATATCTTTATGAATTAAAGGTTCTCCACCACCAGTATATGTTATAGCTTTAACTCCTATAGAACTTACATCATCTAGTATTTCAAACATCTTATCTTTTGATATTTCATCAATACCAGGAACAATCCCTTTTTTCATATTAGAAAATTCTTTATTATAAATGCAATAATAACAAGATTGGTTACATCTATTTGTCGGTTTAATTCTTAAATAAATAGGAGCTTTTATTTCTCCACTTTTTAAAGAACTTAACTTCTCAGGAAACCAAACTATTTTATAATCACTATATTTATTATTCAATATCATATAAATCTCTCTCCTCTAATATTATATATGAAGACTTCCATTCATTAACTTTATCATATGTATCTATAACTTCTTGTGGAGTTATAACTTTAATAACAGGAAAAGAAACTATTCTCTGCAATACTTCAGTATAATCTTGTGTATGAGTAATTCCTGTAAATAAGGGATTCTTTTTTGCACCTATGACTATTCTAATAACAACTTTTGGAGCATATTCTCCTTTAGACATTTCTTCAATCTTATCTAAATGATTAACTATAGCATCTAAAGCATTGAATATAAAATCACATCTCTCAATATAAACTATAGGTTTATATCCAGTTATGCTTAATCCAATTGCCATTCCTGCCATTAGATTTTCTGCAACAGTCGTTTCAACACATTGATCATCTGTCACGTTGACTAGTGTTCCATTAGCTCTACCAAACAAAGTGTTATAACCAACAAATCGAACTAAAGGATCATCTGCTAATTTTTCCATTGATAATTTAAGAGCTTCTTTGTATTTCATGATATACTATCCTCAATTCTTTTCTTCCAATATGAAAGACGAATATATTTATAATTCCATTGTTTATTACTAAATTCTTCATATTTTTTATTTAAAAATTCTTCAGTTATTTCTTTCCAACTATCTACAATTAATATAGGTAAATATTTTGATAACTCTTCTGTAAAAACATGTCGCTGTACTATTGGTATTGTTCCTATATGAAGTGCTTCCCATGTTCTATGTGCTTCTAAAGCATTTCCATCTGGACTTAAAATAAATTTGTGACTTCTCATTTGCATTATAAAACTATCAAAATTAGATCCATTCTTTCCACTTTCAACAGTACACCAATTATTTGTTTCAAATATTTCATAAGGTTCTTGTCTGTCTTGTTTATTAGTATCTATGCTATGATTAATATACAATAATTTATTTCTTATAATATTAGAATTCATCATCTCCATTATTCTCTGTGGCTTCTTTAAATAAGATAATTGATGAAAATTTTCTAATCCTCTCGGCATTCCTACTATCTTAGAATGCCTTACATCTACATTTGGTGAATAAATATATTTAATATTATCCGGTATTTTATCATTAGTATTAATATGATAATCTAGTCTAAATGAAACATTTGCTTCTGGATTAACATGTTTTTTAATTTTACCATGTGGCAATATACATCCATCTGTATCAGTACAGACTAGTACACAATTATGTTTAATCTGATTAAATACTTGATCTAAATCTCCAACATGACAAAATATAATATTTTTACCATTGCATATTGATTGTACTCCCACTGCTGTTATAAAATCTGAACTATCTATCTTTTCAAAATTAATCATAAACATTCCTTATATAAAGAATCTAAATCATAAGATGTTAATAAATTAGCATATTTTCTAATTTTTTGATCATCCCAATTCCACCATTTAATTTCTAATAATTTTTTAATATCTTCTTCAGAAAATCTATATCGTTTAATTACAGCAGGATTTCCTGCAACAAATGCATATGGAGGAACATTATGTGTAACAACAGATCCTCTAGCAATTACAGCACCATCTCCTATTTTTAATCCACCAAGAATAAAAACATCTTCACATATCCAAACATCATTTCCAATTATTATATCACCTTTACAAGTAGTTCCACAATTTTGATTTCCAATTATTAATATATTTAAAAATGGGAACATAGATATTGTTTTTGTATCATGATGATGCCCACAATCAAATGTTATATTATTTGCTAAAGAACAAAAATTTCCAATAATTACATTAGCTTTATTTCCACTACAAACAACATCTTTACCATGATATGTATGTCTTCCTAATATAATACTCATATTAAACATCCTTCAATTTTGTTTTTCCAATAAGATAACTTTAACAAATCCCAATTCCAATCTTTGTTCATTATTTCATTATATTTATATTCCAAAAATTCTTCAGTTAAAATATTCCAATCATCTATAACTAGTATAGGAAGTTCTTTAGCAAATTCT
>Ga0315283_10000512_pt1 | contig 28741 bp, 18 predicted proteins | sample YL17G09_0_MG_FD_204541 | JGI IMG/M metagenome (GOLD analysis project Ga0315283, IMG submission 204541) | Sediment microbial communities from Yellowstone Lake, YNP, Wyoming, USA - YL17G09_0 | ecosystem: Environmental > Aquatic > Freshwater > Lake > Sediment | place: USA: Wyoming | collected...
GATAGGCGTTGGCCGCCCCCATGAACATGGCCATGACCACCCCGAGCAGCACGGCCCGCAGGGTCGCTTCCTTCATGTCGCTGTCGGCCCTGACGAACGGTCCGGACGCTTTCTGATCCATGCGTAGGCCCTTCCCTGCAGGAGAACCGGGTCTGGGAATTGATCGCGGCGAGTGCTGCCGGGAAACGGAGCCGTGACGGACACGCCTCCGTTTCCCGGCGGCACTATGCCTTCCCGCCGCCATCGTGTCCACGCACTGCACGGCAGGGAGGAGTCCGCGTCCGCGGAGGCCGGCAGGGCCGGCAGGGAGCGCACCGGCGGCCGCGCGCGACCACGGGGCCGTCCGCGCTATACTGCCGCCCGAGCATCGCTCCGCGTTTCCGATTCCCGACCCGGAACCCATCCCATGCACCTGAACGTCCAGACCTCGCCCGGCGAGTTCCTCGACAAGCTCACGATCCTCGAGATCAAGGCAGAGCGCATCGCCGACCCGGCGAAACTCGCCAACGTGCTGCGGGAGTTGGATCAGCTCCGCGCCACCTGGGCCGCCTCACCCCTGGCCGGACATGAGGTGGCGCGCCTGGTCGCCGAGCTCAAGGCCGTCAACGTGACGCTGTGGGAGATCGAGGACCGGATCCGCGGCCAGGAGGCCGAGCAGCGCTTCGACGGCGAGTTCGTCCAACTGGCACGCTCGGTCTACTTCACCAACGCACGGCGCACGGCACTCAAGCGCGAGTTGAACCTGGCGCTGGGCTCCGACCTGATCGAGGAGAAGTCCTACACGGAGTACTGAGGCGCCTGGATCGACAGCCAGCGCTCCCCCATCTTCGAGCCGAACGGAACGGCACCCCGGGCTAACCCGCCAGCCGGTGCGCGGTCACCGGGCCGGTGAGCAACTCCTCGCCCAGCGTGAGGTAGAGCACGCCGTCCGCCACCGACAGGTCGAACGCCATGCGTCGCTCGAGACGCGCGACCAAGGCGGCCACCAGCGCGCGATCGAGCCCGTAGAGTTCCAGCGCCTCCGCCCGATGGATGCGCCCGCCGGCCAGCGAGTCCCAGTAGCGCCCGGCGTCGCGATGCGTGTAGACCGCCACCCGCGGCGCCGCCTTGCTGGCCCGGTGGAGCCGGGCTGCGTCCGGCGTGCCGATCTCGATCCAGGCCTGCACCGTGCCCGTGAGGTCACGCACTTCGAGCGCCGGCTGGTCCGGGTCCGCGAGCCCTCGCGAGAAGGCGAGTCCTTCACGCTGCTCGAGGCAGTAGGCGAGCACGCGGGCGCAGAGGAACTCCTCGCTCTCCGATGGATGCCGCGCAACGCGCAGGTCGAGCGACTCGTAGACGCCACGGTCCACGTGGGAAAGCTGCACGATGAACTGGTGGATCACGGCACCGAGCCCGGACGATTCATGAAACGCCAGCCGAGAGTGCGAGATGGGGCGCGGCCACAAGGCGCGCGAGCGGGCTGCGCCGCAGGCGTGTCATGAGACACGCCGAGGAGCACCCCGGTCGCGCGACGCAGTGGCCGTGCTCCAGATCGTGCTGGCAGGCGGCGATTCATGAATCGTCCGGGCTTGAGCCAGGGTCGCCTCGATTTCGGTTATGGTGGTCGGCGCAGGAAGCAGGCTGAGGTTACACCCTGCCGGGCCCGACCTGCACAGAGCCGCAATTCCCGTGCGAGGAGAGTCGAGCGACCATGGCGCTGATCAGTCTCAACGGCGTGAGCCTCACCTTCGCCGGGCCTCCCCTGCTCGATGCCGTGAACCTGCAGATCGACGACGGCGAACGGCTCGGGCTGCTGGGCCGCAACGGCGCCGGCAAGTCCACGCTGCTCAGGATCCTCGAGGGCACGCTCGCCCCGGACTGCGGCGACGTGGTCCGCCAGCCGGGGCTGCGCGTGGCCAGCCTGCAGCAGGAAGTGCCGCTCGACCTCGCCGGCACGGTGCGGGAGTACCTGCACGAGATCTGTGGCGTGACGAGGAGCGACACCGCCTGGCGGATCGAGACGCGGATCGACCAGGCCGCGAGCGACCTGACGCTGGACCTGGACGCCACCATCGCCACGCTCTCTGCCGGCTCCAAGCGGCGCGTCCTGCTGGCGGCGTCCCTGGTGCGCGACCCCGACCTGCTGATCCTCGACGAGCCGACCAACCACCTCGACCTCGACGCCATCCGCCACCTCGAGGACGCCCTGCAGCAGCGGCGGGGCACGCTGATCTTCGTCACCCACGACCGCAGCTTCCTGCGCAGCCTCGCCACCCGCATCCTCGACCTCGACCGCGGCGCGATCCGCAGCTACCGCTCCGGCTACGACGCCTATCTCGGGACGCGCGAGGAGGAGCAGCGCGTCGAGGTGGACCAGGCCGCGCTCTTCGACAAGAAGCTGGCGCTGGAAGAGGCCTGGGTGCGTCGCGGGATCAAGGCGCGGCGCACGCGAAACGAAGGCCGGGTGCGGGCACTCGAGGCGTTGCGGGTCGAACGCAGCGCGCGCCGCGACGAGGTGGCGCGCGTGAAGGCGCAACTCCAGGAGGCGGAGCGCTCCGGGCGCGTCGTGCTGCGCTGCAAGGACCTCGGCTACGCCTTCGGTGAGCCGCCGATCGTCCGCGGCTTCACCGGGACGATCCTGCGCGGCGACCGCATCGGCATCCTCGGGCCCAACGGCTGCGGCAAGACCACGCTGATCCATCTGCTGCTCGGGGAGATCGCTCCCCAGCAGGGCTCGGTGACCGCGGGCACCAAGCTCGAGGTCGCGCACTCCGAGCAGCTTCACGACACGCTCGATGACACGAAGACCGTCATCGAGACCCTGGGCGAGGGGCGCGACACGATCACCGTGGGCGGCGTCGAGCGCCACGTCGTCGGCTACCTGCGCGACTTCCTCTTCAGCCCCGAGCAGATCCAGGGGCCGGTCCTGCGGCTGTCCGGCGGCGAGCGCAAGCGGCTCCAGCTCGCGAGGATCCTCTCGCGGCCCTGCAACCTCCTCGTCCTCGACGAGCCGACCAACGACCTCGACCTGGAGACCCTCGAGCTGCTCGAGGAGCTGCTGCTGGAGTTCCGGGGCACGCTGCTGCTGGTCTCGCACGACCGTACGTTCCTCGACAACGTCGTCACCTCGACCCTGGTTTTCGAGGGCGCCGGGAAGTGGCGCGAGTACGTCGGCGGCTACGAGGACTGGCTGCGCCAGAAGAAGTCCGCCGAACCCGAACCCGCCGCGAAACCGGAGCGGTCCAGGCCGGAACGGGTCACGGTGCGGCCGCGGCGCATCACCTTCAAGGAAAAGCGGGAGCTGGCCGATCTGCCCGGACGGATCGAGAGTCTCGAGACCGAGAAGCAGAGCCTCTTCGACCTCATGGCCTCCGCGAGCTTCTATACCACGCGGGGCGAAGAGGTCGCGGCCACCCGGCTGCGCCTCGCCGCGATCGAAGCCGGGGTCCACGAGGCCTACGCACGCTGGCTGGAGCTGGAGAACCTGGCGAGCGGCGAGGCGGAGTGAGCGGGGGCGGGCCATGTCGGGCCGCCCGCAGCACCCTCGCAAGGCGCAGGTGCTGATCGAAGCCCGGCGGGTGGAGTACAATCGGCAGCAGCCACGCTATTGCCCTGGGCTACCGGACGGCCGCGGCCCCGACCATCCAGATGGCTGCAGGACTCACGCAGGATCCCACACCACCACCGGGGGCAGGTCATCGACAACCCGCGCGTTGCGCCGCCAGGGAGCACGGCATGAAGATCGACGACGATACCATCCCCGAGGAAGCGTTCCGGCCACTCGCGGATCTGCTGGATGACGTGTCCGACGATGACATGCTGGCCTTTGCCAAGATCCACGGCGAACTCCTTGCGGGCCTTCGGCCGATCAAGGCCAACGCAGACAAGCTGCGCAGCAGCCTGAAGCGCGCCGTTGCGGGCGGGCGGCTCGACGCATCGGTCAGGGAGTTCCTGGCCGGGCACAGCCTGCAGCAGGAATTCGTCGCAGTCCTCTCCGAGGTGGCGATCGAGTGGGCCTTTCCCCGCCTGGCGACGTACTTCGGCGATGCACGATTCGCTGCCGCCACGTTGCTCGACTCCCGCCCTCACATACGCCGGCTGGCGCTCGACCACTTTCGCAGCCAGAACGCGTGGGCGTCGCCGGCCGACGAGCCCGGGCGACTGAAGTCCGCTCAGGACCTGGAAGAGCTTTTCGCGCCATTCCTGGGCCATATCGCCGCCCTGAGAGCGAAGGCACCTCCGCCCATGACACACTCGACTCCGGATCTGAGCGGCGAAGTCAGGCGTCTGGAGGAGGCCTTGCGTCAGGCCGGCGACAAGCTCGGCCGTCAGGAACAGCGCGCTGCCCGTGAGAAGCGCGAACAAGAGGACGAGGCGGAGCTGCTGCGCCGTGCCGGCAACAAGTCGGAGCAGGCGGCCGGCAAGGAGAGGGCCCGCGCCGATGAGGCCGATCGCTCCCTGAGCAGGTTGAAAGCCGATCAGGCCCGGCTCGTCAGCGAAGCGATGCAGGCCGAGTTATCGGAGGGAGTGCGCCCCTGGCTTCAGCCGGTTCTCGCGCTCGACGCCGCCGGGCGGGCGCCCACGACCCCGTCCGACCGGAAACGCGACCTGGTGGAGCGTACTCGAGCCGCGCTGACGCTGCAGGCCCAGATCGATCCGCATTACCGCAACGTCGCGAGCCTGGAGCCGCGACTGGCCCCGCTCGAATCTGCCCGGGCAGAGCTGTCGCGAGCGCGGTCTGCATCGCTCCACCCACTTCCGCAACTGGAGGAGCTTGCCGCCGAGCTGGAGAGCGGGATCCGAAACGTGCGTGGCGGACTGGCATTACCGGAGGAAGCGGCCGAGGGCCTTGCGGAACTCCACGCGCGCATCAACCGCGCCGACATGGCCGACCTGGGTCCCCTGCACGACCTCCTCGACACGGCGGCGGACCTGCGTGCCCTGCGTGGTTGCGACTTGCAGGTGCTCTACGCAAAGCTGGACATGCAGACCAGCCAGGTGTACGAACGGTTCCCTGCGCAACCCCCTCCGCAGATCCAGGTCTCCTCGCTTCGTGCGCTCAAGATCGCTCTGGCGCGTGATCAGGAGTACCTCCTGCTGATCGATGGATACAATCTCCTGCACGCCTTCTTCCAACCATTCCATGACGACGCTGAGCCGGGCCAGAAGGCGCGCGAAGAACTGACGAACGCGCTGGTCCACATCTTCGGGAGCAGGCAGAATTGCCGTGCGCGTCTCTACTTCGATGGCCCTGTCCGCGAGAGCTTCCAGGCATCGCATCAGGTCCGGGTCGTGTACTCGGGCCTCACGGGCGACAATCGCGCAGACCGTGCCATTCTGGAGGACCTGCAGCCGGGCTACCGGGAGGGGACCGTCACTCCGCGCTGTGTCGTGAGCGACGACAAGGGCCTGGCCCGCAAAGCACACGAATTGAAGGCTGGCACCATGCAGACGCTGGAGTTTGCGGTTCTCCTGCGTTCGGGGCACTCCCCCGCGAGTTGAATGAACTCCAGCCCCTCGATGACCACGGACGCCCAGCGCGGATGGCGGTCTGCGCGCGATGGCTGGAGCTGGATCATCTGGCGGGCGCTGGGGCGGAGTGAGCGGCGGGGCGATAGGCATTCCCAGGAGGAAAGACAACGATCATGGCAAATCGTTTTCGGACGCCCGACTCCTACCATTCGGTGCTGTCCGTTCGAGAGACTGAAGGAGCGATCGAGGAGATCAAGGAGTTCTTCCAGGTCGACCTCGCGCGGGCGCTGAATCTGCGTCGGGTGACGGCTCCCCTGTTCGTGGAGTCCGGGACCGGCATCAACGACGACCTCAACGGAGTCGAGCGCCCGGTGAGGTTCACCGTGAAGGACCTCGGCGACCAGCAGGTCGAAGTGGTCCAGTCGCTGGCCAAGTGGAAGCGGCTGGCCCTGGCCGATCAGGCGATCCCTCCGGGCGAGGGGATCTATACCGACATGAACGCCATCCGCCCTGATGAGACGCTGGACAACCTCCATTCCATCTACGTCGATCAGTGGGATTGGGAGCGGGTGATCACGCCCGACGAGCGGGACCTCGAGCTGCTGAAGACCACGGTGAGAAAGATCTACGGCGTCATCCGGCAAGCCGAGGCGGTCATCTGCGCAAGGCATCCTGCCCTGACCAGCATCCTGCCTGCGGAGATCACGTTCGTTCATTCGGAAGACCTGCAGGAGCGCTTCCCGGACCTGCCGCCTGCCGAACGGGAGAAGCAGGTCGCCCGGGAGCACGGAGCGGTGTTCGTCATCGGGATCGGCTGGCCCCTGGCCGACGGCAACCCTCACGATGGCCGGGCGCCGGATTACGATGATTGGACGAGCGCCAATGGCCGGGGACACGGCCTGAACGGGGACATCCTGATCTGGTACCCGCTGCTCGAGACCGCCTTCGAGTTGTCATCGATGGGCATCCGCGTCACCCCGGAGGCCCTGCGTCTGCAACTGGCGATGGCGGACAATCGCATCGCGAGGCACTCTATTTTCACCAGCGTCTTCTGTCGGGTGAGTTGCCGCTCTCGATCGGCGGCGGCATCGGCCAGTCGCGGCTCTGCATGCTCCTGCTGAAGAAGGCTCACATCGGGGAGATCCAGGCGGGGATCTGGCCGGCCGACATGCGGGGCGCGCTCAAGGACCACGGAGTCATTCTGCTCTGATCGCCGGGCTGCAGGCCACGGCGTGATGAGCGGGCCCGGGCGCGAGCGCCCTGGCCGCACCTCGAGCGCAGGCCCCTACCGCTTCAACGGGTGCGTCTCGCGCACCATCGTCCCGGTCCGGAGCACCTCTTCGATCTTGTAGACCCCGAGCTTGCGGTTCTTGACGAAACCGCTGAACGCCTTCTCGGCCAGAACGCCGTCCTTCAGCATGTCGGACAGCCACTCCAGCGCCAGTGAGGGCGTGTACTGCGGCAACGCGGCGCCCTTGTCCATCAACCAGCGCATGTTCTTGCCTTCCTGCGAGCCGAGCGGCGGGGCCATCACGATCGGGATGCCGAGCCCCGAGTAGAACGACAGTTCGCTCGGCTTGGTCCAGAGGATGTCGGTCTCGCGCATCAGCGCGTCGAATCGCCTGAAGTAGTCGGATTTGGCATCCTCGCGCACGATCAGCACGCCGTCGCCGAGCGCGGCACCCAGTCCGATGCGGTCCACGGACTCGTGGAACAACTGCTCGATCAGCGGGTTGACCCCGGCCACCAGCACGAGCCGGAACCGGCCCTCCAGGATGCCGGGCTTGAGGCTCTCCGCCAGCTGCAGGCCGATCTCGGTCTGCGCGCCGGCCCCGCCCACCGCGAAGGTCACCGTGACCCGGGCGCCGCCGGGCGCCGGCTGCGGCCGCTGGCCCAGCATCTCCCGCACCGTGGAGCCGAAGACCGAGGCGAATCGCCCCTGCGGATCGAGCCGCCCCAGACGCTGCAGCAAGTCCGCCCGGAGCGTCTCCATCCCCGGTCCGCCGATGTTCTCGCGGGGGAGCGGAAACCCGGTGATGAAGATGCGCTCGTCGGGGACCCCGTACTGACGCAGGCGTCGCATCACCCGGCCGCAGGGCGCGAAGTACTGGATGCGGCTCCGCCTCGCATTCGACGCCACCCAGACGCGATTCAGGTCGGCGTCGCAGATGACGCTGTACACCGGGGCGTAGCGGGCGTGGTCCGCCACAAGCGCCGGAGCGTAGAAGGTCGAGATCACCGGCAGCCGGTGCTCTCTCAGCCGCACGAGCAGCGAGCGGCCCAGACCCTTGCGGATCAGATGATCCACGAAGTAGTTGTTGAGCGACGGCTTCGAGAGGTCCCGCAGCGGATAGAAAGGCGGGATGTGCAGCAGACGGTCCAGGAGCCCGAAGACCGCGCCGCCCACGAGCGGCATGTTCCTGGCGCGCGAGACGAACTCGTAGGTCCGGGCGAGCCGGCGCCAGAAGCGGGCATCGTCCTCGTCGGTGACGCCCGGACTGCCGGCCGTGAGCACGCCATCGTGCGCGAGATACGCCAGGGCGTGCGCGGCACGCTGGTGGCCCAGTCCCATGTCGGCGGTCACGACCCAGGCGATGGGGCGCTCCAGGTTCGTCGTCATGGCGTCCTCTCCCGCTCACGTTCACCACTGGCCGGACGACCGGCGGTCAGGTCCGGGCAAGCTGGACTCTACACCACGCGGGTGGCCGGGTCGCAGCCGCCGGTTCGAAGCGCGATCCAGCCCGCAGGCGGGCCTCGCCTGCGTCAGAACCCCACCGCCCGGCCACCCCGATCGCCGGGTACCGGCGCCGTGGTAGCATTGATTCGGTTCCCGGCCGCCCATCGCTGCGTCTGCACCCGTCTGTCGGAGGCCCTCCGTGTCCTTCCGTTCCCCGACGTCCCGCCTCCTCTCCTCCCTGGCGGCGCCGCTCTGCGCCGTGATCCTCGCCGTCCCGTCGGGCGCCCAGGAACGCGCGCTCCCTCCCGCCTGGGCCGACGCCCTGCGCCCCATCGAATCCTTCGTCCGCACGGGCGTGCTCTACGATCGCGTGCTGCCGCTGGCGCACCTCGAGCGCCTCGACGGCACCGCCTCGGCGCCCGTCGCCGACGGGCCGACCTGGCGGCAGGCATATGACGAGCTGCGACGCGCATCGCTGGCGGCGCCTCCCGGGCCCGACCTGGCGGCGCTCGACGCCGGCGCGCGAGCCTCGCTGCGCGCCGGCATCATCCCGCTCGCCCTGTTCGACCGCGCGTTCGAACGTGTGCGGCCCGGCGCGCTGGACGACGGCTCGCTGCGCGTGGTGGACGGTCGCCTCGTGGTGGCGGGCGCGGGCCCGCTCCTCGTGCGCTCGCGGGCGATCGCGGCCGCGGCCCTGGCGCCGCGCACGTACCGGGGCGGGGACCTGGTGTTCGCGCTCGACACCGACCGGTTCCTCTCCGACGACCCCGCGCCGCCCCGGGGCCTGGCGATCGATTTCGCCGACGGCCGTGGCTTCCGGCCCGTCCGCCTCGGCGAGCGCGTGCGCGTGAGCTACGCGACCGCCGGGCGCCGCACGCTGGGCATACGGGTGACCCGGGCGGACGGCTCGCAGGGTGAGGCGCGCTTCACGCTGGACGTCGCGGCGCTCGCAACGCCCTCCCCCGACGACACGCTGCAGGTGACCGCCACCGTCCCGTACCAGGGGCAGTACGGCACCGGCGAGGCGTTCGTCTACCTGGCCCCGGGCCGCACGGCACTCGAGAATCCAGCCATCGTCATCGAGGGCTTCGATCTGGACAACAGCATGAACTGGGACGAGCTCTACGCCCTGCTGAACCAGCAGAACCTGCTCGAGACCCTGCGCGGCGACGGGTTCGATGCCGTGGTGCTCAACTTCACGGACTCGACCGTGCCCATCGAGGAGAACTCCTTCGTGGTCGACGCGCTGCTCCAGCAGGTGGAGAGCCTGATCCCGCCGCAGGCCACCGTGGGGCTGGTGGGGGCCAGCATGGGCGGACTCTGCTCGCGCTACGCGTTGGCCTGGCTCGAGTCGCATGGCATCCCGCATCGCGTGCGCACGTGGATCTCGTTCGACGGGGCGCAGGCGGGGGCGGACATCCCCCTGGGGCTGCAGTATTGGATCAGCTTCTTCTCGGGGCAGTCGGCCGACGCCGCGGCGTTCCTGGCCACGTTGCAGCGTCCCGCGGCGCGCGAGTTGCTTCTCTACCACTTCACCAGCCCGGCCGGGACGACGGGTCGCCCGGACCCGCTGCGGGACTCGCTGCAGGCGCACCTCGCGGCAGTGGGCGGCTGGCCCACGCTGACGCGACGGGTGGCCATCGCGGACGGCAGCGGCAGCCGCCAGGACCAGGGCTTCCTGCCCGGCGCCCAGCTGATCCGCTACGATTACAGTTCGCTGTTCGTCAGCCTGAAGGGCAACGTCTGGGCGCTGCCGGACCAGGTGAGCGGCACGGTCTTCGACGGCAGCCTGCGCATCCTGTTCTCGACCACGACCCAGCAGGTCACCGTGACGGGCACGCGGCCGTGGGACGGGGCGCCGGGCGGCTTCCGGACCTCGATGACCCAGCTCGACACGACCGCGGCGCCCTACGGCGACATCGTGGCGCTGCACCCGGCGCACTGCTTCATCCCGACGATCAGCGCGCTCGCCCTGGCCACCGACGACCCGTTCTTCGACGTCGCCGGAGCGCCCGATCTGCTCGCGCTGACACCCTTCGACGCGGTCTACTACTCCACGGAGAACCTGGAGCACGTGGAGATCTCGCCGGAGGCCGCGGTCTACATGCGCAACGAACTCATGCAGGGTCTGCTGGCGGTGCCTGGGGACGGCCCCGCCGGCGGCGCAGTCCCGCGCTTGGCGGCGGGGGCGCCGAACCCGTTCTCACGCGCCACGCGGCTGACGTTCACGCTGGCGCACGCCGGGCCGGTGAGCCTGCGCGTGTTCGACGTCCGCGGCCGTGAGGTGCGCACCCTGGTGAGCGAGACGCGGGGCGCGGGCTCGCACACGCTCACTTGGGACGGCCGCGACGCGCGCGGCGGCGGCGTGCCCGCCGGGATCTACTTCGTGCGGCTGGAGACGGGCGGCCGAGCGCTCGCGAGACGCATCGTCAGGCTCGACTGACGGGTGCGCGGGGGCGGGGCGCGGGGGCTGCGCCCTCAGGAAGCGCGCTACAGCAGGTCACTTCAAGGCCGCCGCCCGCCCGGCGACGGTGCCCGAGCTCCACGCCCACTGGAAGTTGAATCCCCCCAGCCTCCCGTCCACATCGAGGACCTCGCCGCAGAGGTAGAGCCCCGGCACCTTGCGTGACTCGAGCGTGCTGGCGTCCACCTCGTCGAGGGCGACGCCACCGGCGGTGACTTCGGCCTTCTCGTAGCCGAGCGTGCCGTTCACCGGCAGCGGGCGGGCGCAGACTCGTTCCACCAGCGCGACGCGGTGCGCACGGTTGGTCTGGCTCGCGTACCCGCCGGCATCCACGCCGGCCTCGGCGCAAAGCAGGAGCACGAGCCGGTCGGGCAGGCGGCGACCGAGCCAGTGCCGCACCTGGAGCCGCGGCTCGGGGGCGGTCTCGCTCTGCCAGACGGCGAGCAGGCTCTCGCGCGTCTCGCCCGGCAGGAAGCTGGCGTGCACTGCGCGCGCGCCGCGGTCCTCGGCGCGCAGCCACGAGCGCGAGAGGTCGAGTGCGGCGGGACCGGTGTAGCCGAAGTGGGCGAACAGGAACGAGCCGCGCGCGATCTCGGCGCGCTTCCCTCCCACCGCGAGCGTCAGTTCCACGTCCACGGTGACACCCTGCAACTGGGCGCAGAGCGGGTCAGCGGAGGTGAGCGGCGTGAGCGCGGGCACGGGCGCCACGATGGTGTGGCCGAGGGCGGCAGCCAGCGCGTAGCCGGTGCCGTCGCTGCCGGCGCGCGGGAACGAGAGACCCCCGGTGGCGAGCACGACGGCATCGGCCTCGACCCAGCGGTCGGGCACCGCTGAGGGCAGCGGCCAGCGCGCCTCGCCCACGGCGTGCGCCGCGGCGGAGAAATCGCCACTCGCATGCATGCTCTGGATGCCGAGCCGCCAGCGCCGCGCCGCGCCACCACCGCCCCCGCCAGCCGCCACCCCGCACTCCTCCGCCACGTCCGCCACGTCCGCCGCGCCCTCGCCCGCCTCAACCGTCGAGCCGCACGCACGCTCGAGCCTCACCACTCGCGCGCCGCACTCGAGCGTCACGCCGGCGCCGGCCACCGCTCTGAGCAGCGCATCGAGCACGGTCTGCGCGTCATCGCTCGCGGGGAAGACCTTGCCACTCTCCTCGAGCGACAACTCCACGCCGAGCGCGGCAAACCACTCGCGCGTCGCCCCGGACGGGAACGCGCGCAGGATGCGGGCCACGACGTTGCGCGAGCCGCCGTGGAAATCGCGCGCTGCAACCTCACGGTGCGTGACGTTGCAACGCGTGCCGCCCGACATGAGGAGCTTGAGCCCGACCTCCGGGTGCGCGTTGAGCAGAGTCACCCGGGCGCCGGCTTCGGCCGCGCGCAGGGCGGCGGTGAGGCCGGCAGCGCCCGCGCCGACGACGGCGACCATGTGGCTCATCTGGCGCGTCTCATCGGATCGCCGGACCCCGCCAGCCGCCAGCGCTCGCCCTCGCGCACGGTGCGACCCTCGGCCTCGAGCTTGAGCAGGTGCGCGAGCAGCGTGCGCTCGGCATACGCCCACAGCTCGCCGGGCGTGTCGGTGTAGACCTGCTCGACCAGTGCGGGCAACTCCCTCAGCTCGGGGCCGAGTGCCGCCAGCACCTGCCGTTCGCGCCGCAGCCGGTGCTGGATCAGCCAGCGGATGCGCTGTGGTGCTGCGCCCTGCGGCGAACCGTGCGCGGGGAACAGTGTCTCGACGGGCTCGGCGAGCAGTCGCTCGAGCGAGGCGAGGTACGACACCAGCTCGCCATCGGGCGGGTCGAGGATGACCGTGCCCCTGCCGCCCGGGATGAGATCGCCGCAGAAGAGCGACCGGGTGCGCTCGTGCAGGAACGCGAGGTGGCCCTGCGCGTGCCCGGGCGTGTGCAGCACGCGCAGGTCCCAGTCGCCGAGCCCGGGCGCCAAGCTCACGCGCTCGCCATCGGTGAGCACCCGGTCCACGTGCAGGTGGCGCGCGGTCTCGGGGTGCGCGGCCACGGGCACGCGCCAGCGCCGCTGCACGGCCTCGACGCCGCCGGCATGGTCGGGGTGATGGTGCGTGAGCAGGATGAGCTTGAGCCTGCGACCTTCGACGCGCAGCAGCTCGAGCAGCGTGCAGAGCGACTCCAGTTCGTCGGGATCGCCGCTGCCAGGGTCCACCAGCGCCAGTTCGCGCTCGCCGACCAGATAGGCGTTGGTGTGGGTGGCGGGCGGCAGCGGCCGGGTCTTCATGGGGTGCAGCACGATGCCCCACTTGAATTCCATCCGGCGCACGGGATAAGCAGCAAGTTCGGGGCCCTCGGCCAGGCGCGCGGGCAGGTCGTCCTCGCCCTCGGCCAGCGCGAGCAGGGTGTGCAGGATGGGCGCGGCGAAGGCCGCGCTCCCGGCGTGATAGCGGTCGATGGCGTCGAGCGGCCGAATCCACTCGCCCGATGCCAGTTCGACTCCGTGCACGTTCGGCTCCTGCCCCTCGGGCACGCGCGCGAGGAAATAGCTCGCATCGAAGCGCATGGGCACGAAGGGCGGCGTCTGCCAGCGCCCGGCGAAGGTCAGCGCGTCGGCCCGGAAGCGCCAGCCGCACTCCCAGGCGAGTTGCGGGAAGGTGACTGCGCCGGCCAGCAGGTTCTGGCGCGCCTCGAACAACTGCTCGAGCGCACAACTCGTGGGCGCTGCGAGCCCGATCAGCACGCCGGTCTCCTCGAAGGCCTCGCGGATGGCGCAGGCGCGCAGCGCGCGTTCACCCTCGTCGGTGACGCCCTCGATCGGCAACTCGGCGTCGGACGGCTCGATGGTGCCACCGGGGAACGCGTCGAAGCCGGGCATGATGCTCACGACATCGCTGCGCCGGACCCACCAGGTCTCGAGGTCGAGACCGTGCCCACGCAGGAGCACGACCACGGCCGAGCCGCGGAGGCTGGGCTTCTCGGAGACGCTCATCGGCGCCAGACTACCACCGGCGGCAGGGCGGCGGGTATGGGCCCCCCAAGCGAAGCGCCACCGGCCGTCCCCCATCGCGAAGGGTACCGGTGGCGTGGTCGCGGGGTGCGGCCCCCGCGTCGCTACGACTTCTTCGAAGTGGCCTCGACCGCCTGCTTGAGGATCCCCAGCGCCTCGTCGATCTCCGCCACGGTGGTGTCGAGCGGCGGACGGAAGCGCAGGCTGCGCATGCCGCAGCCCAGGATCATCACGCCCGACTCGTAGGCCTTCTCCTGCACGGCGTCGCGCGTCGCGCCGTCGGTGAAACTGATGGCGCACATGAGCCCGCGACCACGCGCGTTCAGCAACATGTCGGGCCGCCAGGCGGCGAGCGTCTCGAGCCCGCGTCTGAGGTGCTCGCCGGTGGCCGCGGCGTGCTCGACCAAGCGTTCCTCCTCGATGATCTCGAGGTAGCGCTGGGCGCGCACCATGTCCACCAGGTTCCCGCCCCAGGTCGAGTTGAGGCGGCTCGACACCTTGAACACGTTCTCCGGCTCCTCGTCGATCATCGGGCCGGCCATCATGCCGCAAACCTGCATCTTCTTGCCAAACGCGAGCAGGTCGGGCTCGAGACCGAAGTGCTGGTGCGCCCACATGCGGCCGGTGAGGCCGACGCCACTCTGCACCTCGTCCACCGCGAAGAGCGCCTCGTTCTCACGGGCGAGATCGCGCAGCGCGCGCAGGAACTCGCCGCGGAAGTGGTTGTCGCCGCCCTCGGCCTGGATGGGCTCGATCAGCACGCAGGCGATGTCGTCCTGGCGCTCGCGGAAGGCGGCCTTGGCCTGCTCGAGCGACTCGGCCTCGGCCTTCTGGACGCGCTCCAGCTCGGCCGCGTCCACGGGGAAGCGCAGCGCAGGATTCGCGATGCGCGGCCAGTCGAACTTGGGGAAGTACTGGTGCTTGCGCGGGTCCGCGGTGTTGGTCATCGAGAGCGTGTAGCCCGAGCGGCCGTGGAAGGCCTCGCGGAAGTGCAGGACCTGGTGGCCCTTCTCCTCGCGGGCGCCCTTGCGGAAATTGCGGCGCACCTTCCAGTCGAAGGCGGCCTTCAGGGCGTTCTCGACGCCGAGCGTGCCGCCGGCGACGAAGAAGGCGTGCGGCAGGTAGGCCGGCTGCACGACGCGGCCGAAGGTGTCGACGAACTCGGCGAACTCGACCGTGTAGATGTCGGAGTTGGCCGGGTTGGCGAGTGCCGCGCGGGTGAGCCGGGCGAGGAACTCGGACTCCTTCAGCCGCGGGTGGTTGAGCCCCACCGGCAGCGTGGCGAAGAACGAGAACATGTCGAGGATCCAGCGGCCGCTGCGGGCGTCCCACAGGCGGCGGCCCTGGCTCTTGTCGAGGTCGAGTACCATGTCGTAGCCGTCGGCCAGCATGTGCCGGGCGAGCGTGGCGTGCACGTCGGACGGGGCGATGCGGCCGGTGGGCGTGGTCGTCGGATTCATCTCTTCTCTCCTTCCGCGCCGGTCGCGATGTAGCTTTCCTCCTTGACCGTCGAGAGCACCATGACGGTCCGGGTCTGGCGTACGCCTTCGGCGCCGTTCAACTGGCTGATGACCAGCCGCTGGAGCGACTCCATGTCGCGCACGCGGACCTTGAGGAGCACGGAGAATTCCCCCGTGATGTGATGGCATTCCTGCACCTCGTCCAGCTCGAGGATCCGCTGGATGAAGGGCGCCTCGTAGCGCGGGTGCTCGATGAAGACCTCGATGAACGCGGTGACCTGGATGCCGACGGCTCTGGGATCCACCAACGCGGTGAAGCGGCGGATAACCCCGGACTGATCGAGTTTCTTCAGGCGCTCGTTGACGGCCGCGGTGGACAGCCCGACGTGCTGGGCGATGAGCGCCTGGCTCATCTTCCCGTCACGCTGGATCAACGCCAGGATGCTGCGGTCCTTGGCGTCGAGCACCTGGTCTACGTTCGTTCTCGTGGGCATGGGAATAGTATACGTTCGGCGGGACCGTCGTGCAACCGTAGGACGTTCGGGTTTCGTCAATAACGCGTAGCCCGTGGTGGGACGACGGTTTCACTGTTGAGCCCACTTCGCCGGGCGGTCCAGGCCCCGACTCGCAGCGGGGCGCCGGATCTCACTTCAGAACGATGAGCCGCCCGGAGAAGGCCTTCTCCCCCACGCTCGCGCGGTAGAACACCACGCCCGCGGGCGCGACGTTCCCCGTCGCATCGAGCCCGTCCCAGCGGATCTCGCTCACGCCGGCCGGCCGGACTCCGCCGCCGAGTGTGCGCAGGCGGCGGCCGGTCAGGTCGAAGAGCTCCAGGCGCACCTCGGCCGGGCCCGGCAGCGAGAGCCGCAGCACCGCGCCGCGCGTCGTCGGGTTCGGACCCAGCGCGATGAAAGCCGCCGGCGGCGGCGGCTCTACGCCGAGGGTCCAGGCGGGTCCCGCCAGGGTCGCCACCGTCCCGACCCCGGCCTTCGCGAAGCGGGTGAAGAAGTCCAGGTCGAGGGTCGCGACGCGATCATCCACCGTGTGGTACCAGGGCGTGAAGTCCTGAAAGTCCTCGATCGCAAGGATCGCCGGGTACCCCCGCTCCCAGAACCGATAGTGATCGCTGGCGTTTGTGGACCCGGTGGTGATCTTCTCGGGCGTGAAGCCGAGCCCATAGGTGGTGTTCACGTTCATGAACACGTCGGCGATGGCTCCAGAGGCCGCCACCGCCGTCCCGGCGTGGAGCTCGATGACGTCCAGGCCGTCCGACTCGTACGCGATCATGTCGAGGTTCACCACCGCGTCGATGGTGTCCCCGCGCGCCGCGGCGCTCACGGCGTAGGCATAGCTCCCCAGGAGGCCCTGCTCCTCCCCGGTGAAGCAGATGAAACGGATGGTCTTCTGGAATGGGAGCGCTGCCATGATCTGCGCCGCCCGCAGGACCGTGACCGACCCGCTGCCGTTGTCGTCGGCCCCAGGGGCGATGAGTGACGTGCCTCCGGGCATGTCGTCGAGGTGTGCGGTGACGAGGATCTGGCGGCCCGGGCGCGACACGCCCGTGAGGGTGGCAATGACGTTACGCCAGCCGCTCGAGCCGTAGGTTTGATACTCGACCGGCAGCCCAGCAGCATGTAGCGTCTCGAAGACGTACTGCTCGGCCAGACGGCACCCGTTCAGATTGGAGTTGCGGGTGGCGATGATCTGGCTGCTGCCGCCGATGGTGACGGACGTCTCTCCCGTGAGGCCGTTCAGCATGGCCACGAGGCCGGACTGCACGACCTGGCCCATGACCCACTCGACGCGCGCGTCGTACCCGGCCGCAGCCTGCGGCGCCGCCTCCGGCACCGCCGGCAGCAGCTCCTGCTGCTGGACGCGGCGCACCTCGTAGCCGAGGGCGGCGAGCGAGTCGATGGCTCCCTCGGGGCCGGCGACGAGTGCTGCCCCTTCCCACTCGGCGAGGACCTTCAGGCCGGGGAAGCGGGCCGAGAGTACGCGCGGGTACGCTTCGACGACGTAGACCAGGCCGTCGGCTTCATCGAGGACCGGCACCTGGATACCGGGCGGCACCCCCAGGAGTCCGCGGGGCGCCACGGCGGCAAGCGCGGGGAAAGGGAGTGCGAGCAGCGCGCCCGCGAAGAGCACCCACGCGGCGCTCCGCCAGGCGGACAGATCTGGGGTGAGGCGAACACGCGATGCGTCCATGGGCAGTCCCTCGATTCGGTCGAAGCAGGCTGTGATGGCCGGCGGGGACAGCCGGGCCGGGTGTCTCTACGCGGGGAATGTTCTCACGGACGCGGCCGCCGCGCGAATCGGCCCCCACCCCGCACGGGCCCGCTACTCGCCAGCCGCGATCGCTCCCGCCCAACGCATGATCGCGTCCGCCTCCTGCAGGTCGTCGAGCAGCAGGTCGGGCTCGGCGGCCGCCAGGGTGCCGAGGTCGGTCCCACCGGTCGCCACGGCGATGACCCGCGCCCCGGCCGCGCGGGCACAGGCGATGTCGTGCACGGTGTCCCCCACCACGACGCAGCGCGGGGCGGGCACGCCGTGCTCGCGCCCCACGCGTCGCACCAACGCACAGGCCAGGGCGTCGCGGTCCGCGGCCATTTCGCCGAAGCCCCCGAAGGCGAAGCGCCCGTCGAGGCCGAAATGCCCGAGCTTGATGCGCGCCATCTGGGTCATATTGCCGGTGAGCAGCCCCATCACCCAGCCCGGCTCCGCGGCGATGCGGTCGAGTAACTGCAGGATGCCGGGCATGAGCCGGCCACGGCCGGGGCGGAGCAGGCGGTGCATGTGCGCGAAGACCGAATCCCAGAAGCGGGCCTCCTCGGCGGAGTCGAAAACGCGCCCGTGTTTCCGCAGGATGTCCCGCAGGATGAGCGGTTCGATCCGGCCGGAGAAGTTGATGTCCTTGAGGTCGTCCCCCACCCCGAGGTGGTCGCCCACGGCGCAGGCGAAGGCCTCGCGGGCCGCCCCCCCGGTGAGGAGCAGCGTGCCGTCCACGTCGAAGAGCCAGGCGAGGCGGGTGCTCGAGACCATCGAATCCTCGCGGAATCCGGGTGCGGTGCGCGGCGAGCGGGCCACGGCTGGGCCCGCGTGGAGGCGTGAGAAGACCGGGCCATGCTAACATAGGGTGTCTGACGAACCCCGGACCAGGAAAGGAACACCTCGTGCACGACAACTCCACCGCGGGTACTGCCCGTTCGGCCCTCGCTTTCCTCGCCGTCAGCCTCGCGTCGCTCTGCCTGTTCCTCGCTCCGGTCCGGGCGGCGGCGGCAGCCGACCCACCCGTGAAGCTGGTACGCGTGAGCCTCGGCCCCGCGTTGCCCCTCGATTCACTGCTCGCGGGCGGCTTCGACATCGTCTCGCTCAAGCAGGATGCGTGGGCCGACCTGTACGTGCACCCCGGCGACGAGGAGCGCCTGCAGACGCTGGGCGCCGTGGTGCGGCTGCTCGACGACGCGGTCGAGCGGCACTTCGCCGAACGCGCCGGGCTGGAACTGCGCGGGCGTCCGCAACCCGCGCCGGCGAAAGTGCGGAGCGCGGTCGAGCCGGACGGCGTCTTCCGCATCGAGGCGCTGCCGCCCTTCGGCTCGGGCAGCATGGGCGGCTACTGGACGCTCGCCGAGATCAAGATGAAGCTCGATTCGCTGGTGGCGAGCGACACGCGCGACCTGATCGCGGACAAGCTCGACACGCTGGGAACGACGGTGCAGGGCCGGCCGATCTGGGGACTCCGGCTCGGCAAACGGGTGGAGGGAACCGACCCGCGGCCGGTGGTCATCTTCAATGCCATCACCCACGCGCGCGAGCCCGAAGGCATGCAGACGCTGTTCTACTTCGTGGACGACCTGCTCTCGCGTTACGACACGGACTCCTTCGCGCGCTACCTGCTCGACCAGCGCGCGATCTATATCTGCCCGGTCGTGAACCCGGACGGCTACTACTACAACCAGACGCTGAGCCCCGGCGGTGGCGGGACGTGGCGGAAGAACCGCCGCAACAACGGCACCTCCTACGGCGTGGACCTCAACCGCAACTTCGGTTTCAAGTGGGGCTACGACAACCTGGGCTCGAGCCCCACGGCCTCCAGCGACGTCTACCGCGGGCCGTCGGCCTTCTCCGAGCCCGAGACGCAGGCGCAGCGCGACCTGGTCAACGCCCTCAGGCCGGTCACCGGACTCTCCTTCCACAGCTACAGCGATCTCTTCATCCACCCCTGGGGCTACGCCACCCTCACGCCCCCGGACTCGCTGGCGTTGTGGGAGTGGAACGACGAGGCGACGCGCGGCTCGCCCTACTTCGCGGGCGAGGGGCCGCGGGTCCTCTACGTCACGAACGGCGATTTCAACGACTGGACCTACGGCGACACGTTGTCCAAGCCGCGCTGTTTCTCCTGGACGCCCGAGATCGGGACCGAAGCGGACGGCTTCTGGCCCGCCCCCTCGCGGATCGTGCCGCTGGCGCAGGAGAACCTGCACAAGTGCTACACGGTCGTGGCCATCGCCGGACCCTACGTGCGGATCGAGAGCAGCAACCTGGCCGGGGGCGAGTTGATCGCCGGCCTGCCCACCCAACTCGCCGTGCGCGCGCGCAACCTGGGCCTGGCGGTCACACCCGCCAACCTCACGGCCACGCTCTCCCCGCTCGACGCGGGCGCGGAAGTGCTCCCCGGCGCAGCCACGGCCCCCTTCCCAACCCTTCAATCGCTCACCAGCGGCGACGCGACCGACGGCGCCACGTTCCTGGTCGGCGCGGCCGACACGGTGACGCTGGGCCGGCTGCTGCGCTTCGAGGTGGCATTCACGGCCGACGGCGGCTACTTCTCGCGCGACACCGTGGAGTTGCTGGTCGGGCGGCCCACCACCGTGCTGCTGGAGCCCTGCGAGGCGCTCACGAACTGGACCGCTTCGAGCGGCTGGGGCGTGGTCTCGTCCGATGCGCGCCATCCGGACCGCTACTTCACCGACTCGCCCGCGGGCAACTACCCATCGAACGCGAACCTCAGGCTCACCTATAAGGGCCGGTTCGACCTCTCGAAGAGCCAGCACGCCTATGCGTTCTTCGAGGCGCGCTGGCTGGCCGAGCAGACCTTCGACGGCACGCTGATCGAGGCCAGCCTCGACAGCGTGACCTGGACGCCGCTTGCGGGACGCGGTACCAGCGCCGGCATCTTCTCGCCCCAGCCCGCGGGCCAGCCGATCTACCAGGCCACGCGCTACCTCTGGAAGACCGACCGACTCGACCTCTCGGCCCTTGCGGGACCGGTGGGCAGCGCCGTGCGCCTGCGCCTGCGCACCTTGTCCGACGGAGCCGTGAACTACGACGGCTTCAGCTTCGACTCGCTCCGGGTGCTGCTCTTCGATCCGGCGCAGCAGCCGGTCCCCACGGCCGTCGGTCCCGATGCCGCGCCCCGGCTCGAGTTGGCAGCGCCCTGGCCCAACCCCGCGCGGTCGGTGGCGCACCTGGGCTTCGCCCTGCCCCGCGCGGCGGCGCTCGGGCTCGAGATCCACGACCTGCAGGGACGCCGGGTGCGCACGCTGGCGGGTGGCCGCCGCGCCGCCGGACGCTATGCGCTGGCCTGGGACCTCCGTGACGACACGGGCCGCCCCGTGGCGCCGGGCATCTACCTCGCGCGGCTGAGCGGCGAGGCCGGAGAACGGACGCGCCGGATCGTCGTGCTCCAATGAACCCGGAAGCGCCGCCGCGCCCGCGCGGCGCGGGGTGCTTCGCGCGCTCCGGGCGGGCTCAGTTCTTCGGCTTGAAGAGCCGATTCGGCTGGCCTTCCGCCCAGGGCCGGTAGCTCAGAGCGAAGCGCACGCGCTCGATCAGCGGCGGATGGCTGTACTCGAAGAACTCGACGAATGGCGAGGGCTCGGGGTTCGAGCGGTTCTGCGCGCCGAGCTTCATGAAGGCGCGCGCGGCCGCGTCGTTCGCATGCGTCAGCTCGAGGCCAAAGGTGTCTGAGTCGCGCTCGAGCCGCTGCGAGAAGGCGTTCATGCCGGGCTGGGCGAGGAACGAAGACAGCGTCAGCGCCACGACGAAGAGCGGCAGCGAGGCGATGTCGTGCAGTTCGGTGAAGCCCCAGCGTCCGCCCCAGCACGCGACGGCCCGGCGCACGAAGCCGGCGCTGAGCCAGAAGAGCAGGAAACTCAGGCCGGTAGTGAACAGGATCAACCACCACATGTGGTGCAGCCGGTAGTGGGCGGACTCGTGGGCGACCACGAAGAGGATCTCGTCGGCCGTCATGCCCTTGAGGGTCGTGTCCCATACAACGATCCGCTGCGAGGGACCGAAACCGCTCACGGAAGCGTTGTACTTGCTGGTCTGGCGGCTCTTGTCCGCCTGCAGGACGTTGCGCGCGGGAATGCCGGCCCGCTCCGCCACCTCGAGGATCTGCGCCTCGAGCCGCTTGTCCTGGAGTGGCGTGAAGCGGTTGGTGAGCGGATCCACGACCAGCGGCTGGATGAAGGTCCCGGCCACGATGACCGGCAGCGTGCCCAGGCCCAGCACCATCCACCAGGACCGCGGGAAACGCCGGATGGGCACGTAGGCGAGCTTGACGAGCGGCACGACCCCGAGGAAGACCAGGGAGACGAACACGGGCACGAGTTGCTCGAGGAACCAGGGGCCGAAGCCCTGGGCCGAGAGCCCATAGCGGTGCTCGAGGGCGAAGTCCCGGTAGAACGCGAGCGGGAAGTCGAGCACGAAGCCCAGCGCGAGGTAGAGGGCGAGGTAGAGGAGCACCTGCACGTAGGAGCGGCCACTCAGCCTGCGGGCCACGTCCCGCATCCAGGCGGAGAGCCCCGAGAAGAGGATGAAGAGCCCCAGGAGGATCCCGTAGAAGGGCTCGATGAAACCGAGCGCGGCGCGCGTGGTGGCGTAGGCGCGATTCTGCGGGGTGAAGTTGGCGCGCACTTCCGCTACGTAGTCGCGGGGCGGAGGCACCGCCGCGGCTTGCGCCAGGCTGTCGGCCCGCGCCAGGCTGTCCGCGCGCGCGATGGTGTCCGCGAGCGCGATGGCACGCTGCTGCCAAAGCCAGGCCCTGTAGGCACGGCGAACGTTCGCGCGCGTGGCGGTCGGCCGCCGGTCGAGCGCGGACTGCGCAACGGGTGTGGCGCCCGCCGAGTCCGGCGGAGCGGATGACGCGGGCAGGACGAAACCGGATCCCAGCAGCAGGCACAGCGCGAGTGAGGCAAGGAGCAGAGTGGAGCGCGACAGTTGCTGCCGGAGCATAGCGGCCTCCCTGTGGGGGTTGTGAGACCCTCACTCTATCCGGCTGCGCACGTCCCTTGCAATCCCCGGCAAGGACCGGGGATCGGCTATCTGGCGATCGCGACCCTGCGGAAGAACCCCACCTCACCAAGCCGGGCGCTGACCAGGTAGATGCCGCCGGGAAGTGGCATGCCACGGTCGTCGCGCAGATCCCACGCCAGCCCGCCCGGCCCCGTCACGTGGGAGCCTTCCAGCAACACGCGCACGCGCCTTCCCGAGAGGTCGAAGACCTGCACGCTCAGCTCCGCCAGGGCCGGCAGGACCCAGGCGAAGTGCGCAACGTCGCGAGCCGGGTTGGGCCACGGCGCTGAGAACGAGATCCCCGGCGTGGTCCGCGCCGGCGCCGCGGGGGCTTGGACCATGCCCTGGGCTACCCGCACGATCACATTCGACATCGCTGACCAATTGCCGGCCTGATCGGAGGTCTTGATGGCGAAATAGTAGGTCGTCCCGGACTCCAGTCCGTCGAAAAAATAGAACTGGAGGGTCCCGGGGATCGCGGGCAATGGCATTGCCGGAGCCTCGGTCGCCAGCAGGAAGTTCTGCGGTGTGATCATCTGCGCCGAGCAGCGCAGGTCGTAGCGGAAGGCGGGTCCCAAGAGGCTGTCTTCCCCGGGGGCGGTCCAGGTGAGGATCACGGAGTCGGCCCTCGACGAGGCGACCCACGCGGAGCTCATGATCACAATCGTGGCCAGGATGACCAGGATGCGGTGCAAGAACAACGATGCCTCCGTTCCTCGGAATTCAGCGAGGCAGCCGTGCCCCGCGGCCATGGAGACCGAGCCTTCCTCGACACGGTCCCAAACGCCCTGCCCGGCAGCCGATGATCGCACCTGCTGAGGTGCCTCCCGGTTGAAGCGCGCTCACCTCGATCGTCGGTCTCCGCTACAGTCTGCGGGTCCGGGCCGAGGAAGGGCTGTTCCGCGGCCCGACACGACGAAGCTGGTGTCATTGATAACCCATTCGGGGGGTGGAGTTCCAGAGGAATGTGAGCTTTGCGGTGCCCCGGGTGATAATTGTCATGATGGCCGACAGTCGGTTGCCCACGGCCTCGACAACGCACCAGGCCACCACGCCCCCCAAGCGAACTCGAGTGCGCAAGGCGGCACGGACTCCGCAGTGCTCGCATGGGACAGATGCGGATGGCGCGAGCCATTCTGTCCCACACACTGACAGCGAGCTTCGCGTCAAGAGTTGCTACAGGACCACGAGCCGCCGGGTTGCGGTAGCCCCCTCCGCCATTGCTCGCAGGAGATAGACGCCCGCAGCCACCCGGCGCCCGCTCCCGTCTGCGAGATCCCAGTCGAGTAACGTCGTGCGTGCGGCGAAAGAGCCGTCTGCCAGGGAGCGCACGCGCCGGCCTGCGAGGTCGAAGACCTCGACGCGGGCCGGGCCCGGCTCCGCCAGGGTGACTTCCACGCGGGCCAGAGCGCATGCGGGGTTGGGCACCGGACAACCGAGCGCGATCGCGGGCCCGCTGGGCTCCACCGGGAGGATGTCCTCGCTGTCCGGGTCGAAGACGATCTGGACCGGCGGCAGACAGGTCGCGAGGGGTCCTGCGAGGCAGGTGTCGCTGCCGGCCCCGTACACGAAGAGCCCAGGGGCGGCGAAGTTGCTGTTGCAGACATAGAGTTCGCCCTGCCTGTCGAGGGCCGCGTCCGAGAGGCTGTACCCGCCCGGCGCGTAGAGCGTGGCGAGCATGCTCCCGGTCCCCGGGTCCCACGAGACCAGGCTCGTGTTGCTGGCGGCATCGCTCACGATCGCGTAGGGATGCCCGCCGCCATCGGCGATCACGCTCATGATGTCCCCGCCCAGCGCGGCCTCGGTGATCGCGAATCCGGCGCTGTGGATGGCACCCGGCGGTCCGTCCGGCGCCGGGACCACGATGTCCTCGACGCCGCCGTCCCATGCGCCCCAGCGTCCCGAGCAACCGATGTATAGGTGCGAGTCCGATAGCGGCCCCGCCCCCAGGAGCACGGCGAAGTCGGTGCCCGGGTTCAGGCCCCGCAACCTCACGACCTGGGTGCCGGGTGTGAGCGGGTCGGCGTCGTAGACCGTGTCGGCCCGCATGTCCACCACCACGACCAGCCCCGTGTCGGCCGGGACGAAGTTCGCGAGCCGCCCGAGTGCGACGAAGAGCAGGTCACCCGCCACGGCCAGGTGCGCGGCCTCGGGGTTGCCGTCCGCATCGGCCCACGCGCCAAGCGGGATGACGCCGAGGTTGGCCCCCGTGGACGGATCCACGATCAACAGGTCCGGGGAGCCGAGCCGGGAGACGTAGGCCTTCGAGGGCGAGGCAAAGGCGATGTCCTGCGGGTTCGTGCCGTTGCCCACGGAGAACTGCCGCACCGTGGCATAGCCCTGTGCCGGGTCGATGACCTGGACGTTGTCGTAGCCGTAGCGGTTCACCACGTAGATCAGCCCGCGGTAGCAGCGCGCCACCGGATCGGACGAGACGGTGGCCACGTCGCAAGTGACCACGCGGGTCGCGAGGTCCACGACGCTCAAGGTGCCGCTGGTGTAGTCGGTCGTCAGGATGTAGCCCTTCGTCGGTCCAGACCGCGCAGGCGAGGCCGGGGCAAACAGCACGAAGAACGCGATGATGGACAGCAAACGGGGTCGGGACATACTCATCTCTCCGTGCGGGGGCCTGCACCCGCGGCGAGCCGCCAGGTGCAGCCGAGGAAGACGCTCCGCCCGGGCAGCGGAAAACCACCCACATCCACGGCGCGGTCGTCGAGGAGGTTCTTGCCTTCGAGGGTCAGACGCAGCGCGGCCGGGAAGGGCGCGATCGAGAGCGAGGCCCCGGCCAGCCGCCGCTCGGCAACGCGCTGGAGGTTGTAGGGATCCAGTAGGTTGTCGCCGATCACCTCCAACTCGGCACCCGCCCTCAGGCCCGCACGACCCTCCCCGCGCCACTCAATCCGGGCCCGGCCCTGGCGCGACGGGCGGCCGGGCAGGCGCTTGCCGACCCAGAACGCGGGCAGTGGGCCCTGATTGATCGCCGACTGCCAGGACCACGCCGCCGTCAGGAGCAGTTGCCACGGAAGTTCGAGCCGCGCGCTCCATTCCTCTCCGCGGATGCGTGCGCGGCTGAAGTTCTGGGCTTTCATGGTGTTCGCCGAGTTCTTCACGAAAACCACCAGGTCGCGCGCGTCGGAGCGGAAACGCGCCCACTCGAAGGCGCCCACGCCCCTCCCGATCCGGCCGCGCCAGGCGGCGCCCGCGTCGCGGTTCTCGGCGCTCTCGGGGCGCAGTTCCGGGTTCCCCGCCACACTCCCGTGGTCGCCAAACAACTCGACGAACCCGGGCGCGCGGTTGGCCAGGACCCAGTTGGCCCGGACCTCGAACCCGCGCCCCAGGTCGAACCGGACTCCGAGTTGCGGAGAGTCGAGGACGCGCGCGACGTCATTGCTCGAGAGCGCCCTCCCGACCACGAGCGAGCGCAGGTGGTCCTCGATCCGGTCCCAGCGCCGCGCGGCGTGCAACACGAGCCGCCCGTCCCCCGGGCGCAACTGGAGGCCCATCATGGCGCCACGGGCGAGCCGCTGGTTCGGCGGCGGGTCGGGCAGCCCATCGGCCGCATCGCTCGAGGTGAAGCGCTCGCGCCCCAGCGAGCCGGCGCACTCGAGCGCGAGCCACGGAGCCGGCCGGGCCCAGGCGAACGAGAGCGCGAGCCGCCCGGCCCCGGAGCGCTCATCGGTGTCGTGCCGGCCCATCCCCAACTCGCCCCGGTCGGCGAACCGCAGGTCGCGGAAGCGCGAGCGCTCGCGATCCGCAGAGAGCCGCAGGGTGACGCGCGGGGCGAGTCCTGCGCCCTCGCGGGTCACCTCGAGCAGGCTCAGGGCGCGCAGGAAGGACAGCCGGGTCGAGAGCGCCGGGTCGGCGCCGAGCCCGGGCAGACCCTGGGCCTTGTGGAAGAACTCCTCGCGCACCCGCAGGCGCAGCTCGCGGCGCGGCTGCCAGGTGAGACTCCCGAGCGCGCTCCAGGAATCGAAACGGTTGTTCAGCCGGGTCTTGATGCTGTCGTCGGCCGCGTTCTGGTCCGTGGCATTGTCGTCCAGGTAGCGGTAGTCGCCGGCCGAGCCCAGGTAGCCTGCGTGCAATAACAGACCCAGCGGGCCGCGCTCGAACCCGGCACTCCCGCGGCCCTCCCAGGTGGCGAAGGAGCCACGGGCCACGTGGATCTCCCGCAGCCCCGGCGCCGAGACCGTGACCAGGTTGATGGCCCCGCCCGGGGACGCAACGCCCAGGCTCAGGGGCCCGAGCCCGCGGAAGATCTCGGCCCGCTCGATGGCGGTCGCGGGCAGGTCGCCCAGGCTCACCACGCCGTGGGCCGCCGAAGTGAGCGGCACGCCGTCGAGGAAGACCGTGACCTGTCCCGGTGCCGCACCGCGCAGCGAGACCGTGCTGAACGAGCCGAGGCCGCCGTACTGCGTGACGTGTACCCCCGCGGCCTGCGATAGCAGTTCCGAGACGCTCTCGAGCGCGCGAGTCGAAGCATGGGATCGCAGGTCGGTGACAAACGCGGTGGGCAGCAGCCGGCGCGCCTGCGAGAGCACGCGCTCGCGCTCGACCCGCACCTCGGGGAGCACGGTGACGGTGTCCGCGAGGCCTACCCGGTGCGCGGTGGCGGACGTGGCCGCGGGTGCGCGCGCCGGGCGCACGTCGGCGCGGACCGCGCTCACGGGGAGCGGGTCGCTCCCGACGAGCAGGAAGAGGACTGCCAGGCCCTGGACGATCACGGCGTCACGCGCGCCCCAATCAAACAGCCCCGCCCCGGGAGGACTCCACCGGAAACGGGGCCACGCGGACGCCGTTCCCCGCGGATGCTCTCCAGCGAAGCATCACGGGCCGCACCCGCCCTCTCCCGTTGCGCGTCTGGCGCGTCAGGAGATGCGGGTTGTCGCTTCCAGGCAGGTTTCCTGACTCAGGGCTGTTGCGGGGTCTCGCCTTCCCAGCCCGCACTGCGAGCCAGTGGCGTCCGAGACCCGATCTGCCCATCACAGTGGCGGGACCGTGGGGGCTTCTCACCCCCCTTCCCTCTTAGCCGCGCGCTGCGGCACCCGGAAGACTACGGGCGGACACTGCCCCGCGCTGGCGTAGCTGTCAAGAAGGAAGAACGCGTGCCCCTACAGCCCCCTCTTGATTCGGTCCGGTCGAGCCCCTATGTTTCCATCGTGCTCGCCCGATTGAAGGGACTCCTGCTCGGCGGTCCCAAGAATCTCCTCGATCCGCGCATCCATCACAACCTCGCCCTGGTGGCCATGCTGGCCTGGATCGGGCTGGGTGCCGACGGACTCTCGTCCTCCTCGTACGGCCCCGAGGAGGCGTTCCTCAATCTCGGCGGACACGTCCATCTCGCCCTTTACCTGATGGTGGCGACGGTGGTCACCGTCTTCCTGATCTCCGCCTCCTACAGCCAGATCATCGAGTTGTTCCCGACCGGCGGCGGCGGTTACCTGGTGGGCACCAAGCTCCTGGGTCCCACCGCCGGCGTCGTCTCGGGCAGCGCGCTGGTCATCGACTACATCCTCACCATCGCCATCTCGACCGCGGCAGGGGTCGAGGCCATCTTCTCGTTCCTGCCGCCTGGTCTGCAACCCCTGAAACTGCCGACCGAGCTCGTGATGGTGACGCTGCTCACCGGGCTCAACCTGCGCGGGGTCAAGGAATCGATCCTGGTGCTCACGCCCATCTTCCTCACCTTCATATTGACCCACATCCCGCTCATCCTCTACGGCGTGCTGCGCCACTCGAGCGCCCTCCCCACCCTGATGGCCGACACCGTGGCCGATACTCACCAGGCCATCGCGGAACTGGGCATGCTGGGGGTCGCCGCGGTGTTCCTGCGAGCCTTCTCGATGGGCGGCGGCACCTACACCGGCATCGAGGCCGTCAGCAACAGCACCGACATCCTGCGCGAGCCCCGCGTCGCGACCGGCAAGCGCACCATGCTCTACATGGCCGCCTCGCTCTCGTTCACCGCCGGCGGCATCCTGCTCTGCTACCTGCTGAACGGGGTGCAGCGCCAGCCCGGCCGGACCCTGAACGCCTCGCTGTGGGACATCCTCACCAGCGGCTGGAGCGTGGGCGGTTTCCCGGTCGGCCCGCTGGTGGTCGCGATCACGCTGATCTCGGAGGGCGCGCTCCTGTTCGTGGCCGTGCAGACCGGCTTCACGGCGGGCCCGCGCACGCTCGCGGCCATGGCGGTGGACGAGTGGGTCCCCAAGCGCATGGCCCACCTCTCCGAACGGCTCGTGACCCAGAACGGCGTCATCGCCATGGGGCTCGCCGCCGTCGCGGTGCTGATCTACACGATGGGCCAGGTCAAGATCCTGATCGTCATGTACTCGATCAACGTGTTCATGACCTTCACCCTGAGCCAGCTGGGCATGGTGCGCCACTGGTGGCAGATGCGCGGTGAAGAGGGACACTGGCG
>Ga0315283_10000514_pt1 | contig 28721 bp, 29 predicted proteins | sample YL17G09_0_MG_FD_204541 | JGI IMG/M metagenome (GOLD analysis project Ga0315283, IMG submission 204541) | Sediment microbial communities from Yellowstone Lake, YNP, Wyoming, USA - YL17G09_0 | ecosystem: Environmental > Aquatic > Freshwater > Lake > Sediment | place: USA: Wyoming | collected...
ATTGCGTCCACAACATCCTCATGATTGGTCCACCGGGGAGCGGAAAAACCATGCTTGCCAAGAGGATTGCAACTATTATGCCTGACTTAAGCTTGGAAGAGTCTTTAGAGGTAACCAAGATACATTCCATAATGGGAACTCTGCTCACCCAGGATGGCATCGTGGCTACCCGGCCATTTCGTAGCCCGCATCATTGCACTTCAGATGTAGCTTTGGTCGGTGGTGGGTCTCTACCTAAACCAGGCGAAATAAGCCTGGCACACCAGGGAGTCTTATTTTTAGATGAACTTCCGGAATTTCACCGGGATTGCCTGGAGGCATTGAGACAGCCTCTGGAGGATGGTTTAATCCGCGTCTCGCGGATAACCAGGTCTTTTATCTTCCCTGCCTCATTTATGTTGGTCTGCGCTATGAATCCCTGCCCGTGCGGTACACAATGGCAACATAAAAACTCCTGCCGGTGCTCAACTACCCAGATAGCCAGATACCGTTCCAAAATATCTGGTCCCTTATTAGATAGAATAGATATCCATATAGAAGTACCGACAGCAAAATATCAGGAGCTATCAAGTAACTTGCCTGCGGAAAGTTCTACTCAAATAAAGGAAAGGGTGAATAAAGCGCGTGCTATTCAACGAGAGAGATTTTCCGCCGCAGGCGGATCCGCCTCTGGCGGAAAGGGTGAGGGTATTTTATGTAATGCTCTTATGAGCCATAAACAGGTGAGGAAATTCTGCACCTTAGGCAAAGAGGAAAGCGAACTACTCAAAATGGCTATGACTGAGCTCAATTTTAGCGCAAGGGCGTATGATAAAATACTGAAGGTCTCAAGAACTATTACCGATTTGGTGGGAAGTGAAAATATTAAGACAGAACATCTGTCTGAGGCGATACAATACAGAAGCTTGGACAGAGATTTTTTTGTTTAAAATTCATCTGAAATTATTGCGAGGTTTAGATGTAGACTACTCTAACTCTGCTGCTCAAAAAACTGAATGATGTCCCACCACGACTTTTTAATACCATTACCTATGTTCGTCTTTCCCCTACACCACTCAACGGTTGCTTTCCCAATTCTAATATCTCCCAAATGCTTATGCGCGTTGTCATAGATATCCAATTCAATACCTTTGTTACCCAGTTCCATGCTAACTAACCCGTAAGTCCTTAATGCTTATCTTCATTAAGCGCCTCCTTGCGTTAAGGTTAATGGGATTAAGACTATCCCTGTTTAATTTATCGTGTCATGCTGTTTGCCATTTTTTGATATTAGAATTATGAACAATAATACCTTTACGTTTTAAGGCTTGTTCGGCAGTACGCGCAAGATGATCCCATTCCGGATGAATACATGCGTCTTTTCTATGAGAGCATGGAATTGAATCGTCGCAATAATCTGGGTAACATTGCTGAAGTTGTTTTGCTATTTCACGATGAGATTTTGGGCCGCTCTCTAAAATTCTTGGTATCTTATCATAGAAAATTTGATATGGTGTTGACATATTTCTACCTCAAGTTGGCTAACTGTATTGTGCCGATAGAGCCCCCAGTTTTATCAATAGATTGTAAATCCTTATTTGTTACTATATGAGAAAATGAAACGCACTATGACATAAATAGTAAATGCCCAAAGAATGATAGAAATAATACCTAATATAATATCGTCATATGTTTCTTTTCGTTGCCAATGTACACCTCGATGGAATCCCCTTATTATTCTCCCAGTAGGTATAAAAGCTAAAATATATGGTATGAATAAAATGATTACCAAGATAATCCATCCATATCGAGTCCATAATTTCATCAACATAATTTATTTCCCTCTAACAATTAATCTACGACAGTCCGGATAGTAGTCGTTTTCATTATCTATAGCATCACCCTTAAACTCTTCAAAATTTCCACAAGTGGGATGATTTCGATTTTGTCTTCACGCATCCTTCGGGTGCCACCGTAAACAAAATATACCTTGGCCATGGGATAATCGGTTAAAAATGATTTCGACCCTCCGGGCATCGCAGGGGTGGCCCTAGGAAGGTACCCCACAATTTCCGTGTGTATCAGAAAAGTGTACCTGAGTAACCCCCTCCTACTTCCACACCCTCAACTGGCTGAATTGCGCTTTAAACCGCAGCCGTCTGTAATTTATTGAATCGCTCGAATATATCCTGCCTCAAATCGTCTATATATGGATCGAGGCCGTTTTCTTTTTCAACCATAAGGCAACCCTTGCTGGTCTTGCGTTCAAAATAAGACGAAAGATTCTTAGGCGTATCCTTTAAATAGCCCTGCCTATAATATTGAGTTATTTCTTTAAGAATAGTGTCCGTATCGGGTGCGTATCGTAATATGAAATACATATAGTGCAAGTCTTTGGCCTGTTTTTGTTCGTCTTCGCGGTCAATAAACGTAGCGGCTTTATGATATAAAAACGCTGACGGCTTAGGACAATGAACGGTATAAACTTCTTTTTTGTTTTTGATATCTACAACGATCCGGTATTTAAGCAGAAAATCGAATTTCTCGATCTTATTGATATTTATCTGACTGCCGACAATTTTATCGATGGTGCTCTTCTCTATTATCGGCGGCGCGATAAAGTCCAAGCGGACTCTGCCTTCTTTGTATAACACTACAGGATACATCCTGTCCATCTGCGGATGCCGTTCTTTATAATCCAACGAAGAAAGCAGTTCAAAAATGGTTTTTGGATAAACGCGCGTTTCGCCAGCGCCAAGCCCAAAATCAATATCAGCAGTGGTAACCGGCTTTATAGCGAGATTATTCCAGAGATATTTTGCATATACGTAAGATAACCATCCGCCCACAAGCGTCAGGTCATCAAGATATTCTTTAAGGTCGCTTAAAACCTTGAAAAACGTAGACTCAAGGTATTCAATTTCAGTCAAGGCTTTTACCTTTCTCTTCCAGAAGCTTCTTAAGATATTCCGCGTGCTCTCTGCCGCGCGGCTGGAAGTGATATAAGTCAAGATAAAGTTGCAGATTGGAAACGACCGCGAAACCTTTTATTTTTTGCCTGTTAAAAAATACACTGTTTTTATAATGGGGGCGAATGATATGAAAATTCCCGCCTCTCACAAGCTCTTTTAAATCCAATTTTTGCCTTAAGTCCAGCATCTCTTTATTCCAGTCAACAAGTTGAAGATAAAGATATATCTCATCCGTCTTTACGAAAGAGGTCGTAAGGTTTGCGCCTGTATGTAACGTTAACGCATACTGTTTTTCTCTTAAAAGGCCTTTAGCCTTTTCCAGGACTTTTTTGTCGGTGCTGTAATAAGAATCTACCGTGTTTAGCTCAAACTCGTACTCTTTCAGCCAATCCGTAATAAGCATGTCCTTATTGGTAAGAACAGTATGGCTGCCGGGCCCCCTTTTTACTCTCTCCACATATCCTTTTTTTGCCATGGCTTCAAGCACGCTCTGAGCCATTCCCAGGCTTACGCCTTCCGGCCCGATAAAATCACGCACGACCCATTCTCTTTGTTGAGCCTGTAACATTTTTCTCGGTATGATCGTGGCTTTATCTGAAAAAATATTCTTCATCTTCTGAGCTTGTCGCATAATGTCCTTCCTTTTTTAATGTTCACTAAACAATGAACAATATACAACAAGTGAACATTATTGTCAAGATATTTCGCTATTCGGCTTTCCCTCAATAAATCTCTCCACTCTCTCCATCCTGTTACGTTGCGGCATCTTGCCTCTGATTTCCCAGTTAAGAACACTGGTATCTGAAACGCCTAACAGCGCAGCTACTTCTTTCAGCTTCATTTTTCTATCCATCCTCGCCTTTCTTAGTTTCTCTCCGAGTGTCTGGGGATTCTTTGGATAACGAGGATCAAAATCAAGAACATTTATTTCTACTTCAAACGTGTAAATTAGGGATAAAAAGTTGTCATTGTGTTCATCATGGTTGCCCCTGCGGTTATTATACTGATCCACGCAAGGCCTGCCATTGCCCTCCTAACAAAATCGCCAGTTACATGGGCAAGATTTCCGGACCGCTATTAGACCGGATTGATATCCATATTGAGCTACCTTCAATTAAATATAAAGAGCTTACCGATACAAGAGATGCTAAAGCTTCTAAAGTAATCAAGGAGAGGGTAGAAAAGACTAGGTGGATTCAGAGAGAACGGTTCAAAGACGAAGGGATTTTTAATAATGCCCAAATGACTACAAAGTTGGTTAAAAAGTACTGTATCCTGGAAGATGAAGCTAAAGAATTGCTAAAAATGGCTATGACTGAACTTGGGCTATCGGCAAGGGCTTACGATAAAATACTGAGGGTTTCCCGGACGATTGCGGATCTAGCTGGGTCAGAGTCTATCTTGGCGGAACACATTGCAGAGGCTATACAATACAGGAGTTTAGATAGGAATTTTTCATAAAATCTGATTAAAATAGGAAACCCGCGGTAACCCAGGTTTAAGCCAAACCTACAACCACATAACTATCTCATTGATTTTCTGGCCACTTTATGTGAATCTATTCTTAAATTCACTGAACATATCCTAAAGATTTCAGTCTTTCTTTCGTCTCTTTATCTAGCGTGGTTTTAGTTATATTATTTTGATTATTCACTTGTTTATATCCATCTAATCTCTTTTTTAGAAATTCAAAAATTTCTTTCTCCTTTGAAACTAGATTATTTTGTTCATTATTATCTTCTTTCAGATTGTAGAGCTCGTATGATTCTATATTATAAGGACCGCTGTATGTTAACTTCCAATTGTTGCTTCTAATACATTTCACGAGATATCCTTCATCAATAAAAATATACGGTCGAGGATATTCTTTCTTATGTAAAATGATACCCAAAAGGCTTACTCCTTCCATCGTCTTTGGGATATCTATTTTTAACAAATCGAGGATGGTCGGCGCTATATCAAGATGAGCACTTACTTGCGTATTAATTATGTTTCCTGCTGGGATATCGCTATTGCATTTAATAATCAAGGGCACATTAATAAGCGGCTCATATAAAAACCAGCCATGGTGAAAATAATAATTGTGTTCACCTAGCATCTCACCATGGTCCGCTGTAATGATAATAATTGTTTTTTTGTCTAGATGAGAGTCTTTTAGGTTCTTAAGCAGCCTTCCGATTTTTTCATCAACATTTCTAATCGCCCCATCATATTGAGCAATGTAGTAGTCTGGATTTTTTATGTATCCTTTTTTATTGGCTAATGTCTCCGGTATGCCTCTAAAGCCGTAATTATCAAGGATGGGTTTAAGGATAGAAAGTTCTTTTTGTTTATCGTACCATTCATCATTTATAAATAGCGTTTCAAAAAGTTTTGACGGTTCATAGTTGTGTACATTCATATAATGTGCCCAAATAAAGAAAGGCTTGTCTTTGCATTCTATATTAATAAACTCTATTATCTTGTTGGTAATAATCTCGGAATCTAAGTTTTCATAAAATACGTCAAAATATTTACTAAACCCAGGTAATCCTTCCTGAAAATTACAATTCTGTCCTTCAAAAATAGTCTTGTAACCTTTGGATTTCAAAACTTTCGTTATAGTTGTAAGTTCGGGATTTAAGAAATTGCCCCATTGTCTCAATAAATGGGCATTGGGCATGGCAGAAGTTAATATTGAACTTACTGAAGGAGGCGTATGCGAAGACTGTGCTATTGCTTGGGTAAATAAAACACCCTCTTTTGCCAGCTTATCAATATTGGGGGAGGTATTTCTTTTATAGCCATAACAACTTAGATGGTCGGGCCTTAGGGCGTCGATACTAATTAAAAGAACGTTAAAATTATTTGGTTTATTTTTGAAAAGAAATAACCCAATAGTACTGATACAAAAAAAAACAAATATAAATATGAATAATCTATGTTTTTTAGTTATTCTCATCTTCCAACGGCACTTGCGCCAACAACAAAACATATCTCTTTGTTTGTAAATTATTATACCGCTTGCACCATAAAACGGCAACGGAATTAAAGCAGAACAATTAACATCCTTTTACCATTACCTCCAGTATATCCAAAGTTATGAACCCCTGCCCGTGCGGAACACTAGGACAACTTAAATCTGCCTGCCGCTGCTCAACCACCCAGATCGCCAAGTACCGCTCAAAAATATCTGGCCCTCTATTGGATAGGATAGATATACACATTGAGGTTCCAGCTGCTAAGTATCAAGAACTCTCAAGTAATTTGCCTGCGGAAAGTTCTGCTCAAATAAAGGAAAGGGTAAATAAAGCGCGAGAAATTCAAAGAGAACGATTTTCCGCCAAAATTCTTGGCGGATCCGCCACGATTTGTGGCGGAAAGGATGAAGGTATTTTATGTAATGCTCTTATGAGCCACAAGCAAGTGCGTAAGTTTTGCACCTTAGGCAAAGAAGAAAACGAGCTGCTAAAAATGGCGATGACCGAGCTAAATTTTAGCGCACGGGCTTATGATAAGATATTGAAGGTGAGCCGAACAATTGCGGACTTAGCGGGAGGTGAGAATATTAAAACAGGGCATCTTTCGGAGGCGATACAATACCGAAGTCTAGATAGAGATTTCTTTATGTAAGATATTAATTACTAACAACCGTCGGGGGCGTTTAAACGTCCCCTACAATGTGGATAACTTCGGTGGCGATTAAAGTGCAGATTGAAAAAGTTCGTATTTACTCTACGATCCGCATTCCCACTTTACCTGAAGCATAAAATATGACTGGAGCCACCTCCCTTGCCTTTGGTTTATTGAAAACAAAACGCATCGTAGAAATACGGCTACAGTAATAACGATTTATTTTTTTAAAATTCCCGTTTTTACTTATAAGCCCGACGTAATAATAATCGCCATTGCTTGTTATAACAATGCCATCATTTTCGTTAGAAATATCACACAGCGAGAGCACGTATATTCTTTTGAAATAATCCCTACCAACAAAAAGATCAAATGCAGAGAGAATGCCATTTCTGAAAATATATGCGCCGTTAATTGTATCTGGTAATGAAATAATGAAAATGGTGTTTGCCTGAGGCACCTTATTTAATGAATATACGATATTCTTGGAAATAATTCCCGCCTTGTTCCAATTTCCATTGGTTTTCCACAAGAGAATTGCGCACGAAGCCGCTATGCATAAACCAAAGCTCAAGAAAATCATTACTCTTTTCCTTAAGGCATAATAAAACATAAAAACTACAAATACTACAATAAAAACCGACGGCAAATATACAAATCTTTCTCCCTGCGTATCTTTGGCATAATTAATACTGAGGCCGATAACCGGTAAAAGGAAAAGAAGAAAGCTGCTTAATAAAAACAGGGAGAGCAACATCAGGGCGCGATTCTTCCTGGATTTGTAGCAGAGCCATATCCATACAATACATACAATAGCGAATATTGCTTTAAGAGCCCGCATGGGAGGAAATAGCGCCCTTGCGGAAAACACCACAATATTCCCGGCGATCCGGACAATATCATGTGGCACATGCCGCTCTCTCCCATAGCCGCCAATTACGGCGCCTAACGCAGAGTACCGCGCAATAAAGTAAAGAAATAAGATGAGGGCGTAGGGCAAGCCTGAAGACAGTCTTGCTGTAACATTAACCACGTCTCTTCCGCCGGAAAAAAGCCGGTATAGCTCATAGAAAAATATAAATAACGGAAAGACAACAGTTGATTCTTTTGTAAATAATGCGCAGGTAAACAACATTAATGAAATCATATAATAGCCGATCAGATGTAAGCGCCTAAAGTACAGATAGGAAACAAACGAACTTAATGCGAAAAAGGTAGCAAGTACATCTCCCCGGCAAGAAATCCATGTGACTGCTTCAGTATGGGATGGTAAAACCAAGAAAAAAAATCCGGAAGCCAGCGCTATGCAGTATCCATATTCTCCGGCAGAGCTTATTTCTTCGGTCAACAATAGAGCCAACCAGAAAACAAGAAACGCATTAAAAGCGTGTAAAATAATGTTAACTGTATGGTAGCCTACGGGATTAAGCCCCCAAAGCATATAATCGGCATATAAACTCACAAAATAGAGTGGCCGGTAAAAAACCCATCCACATGGTTTCAAAAAAAATGCCCATGGCCCGTGCGTTACCACCCTGTTTATTTGGCCAAAATCGTCGGCTATGAAAAATGAAGTAAGAATATTCAGGTAGCTCAGGAATCCTGCGGCGATAAAGATACTGAGCATCGCTAACATAAACGTAGCGTTGCGTTTAATATTCCAACGCATAGATTACCTATTATTCATGCTTGTTATGCCTGACAGAGAAATGTAATCTCTACCATGCCATGTCTTCAGATAATTATAAATCTCTCCTGCAAGCACACTTAAACATCCTCTACTGCTCTGCTTTGGGACTATATCTGTAATTTCAGCGAAAACAGTAATTCCAAGCAAAAGATTTGTGACTAAGAACATTGCAATTATACCACTTTCATTTCAAAGAGGGAAGAAATATACCGGGAATTTTAACCCACAAGAAAAGCTTTAATCCTCTGCAAATTCTTGCCTTCCGGCTTGACATTTCTTATTTCCCACTTTATCACTATATCCTCTGTAACCCCTATCTGCGGGGCAAGTTCCTTAACCATCAGGCCCTTATTCATTCTCTTCTTCCTTATCTGTTGGCCTAAATTTTGATGGTTTTTGGGGTATTTGGGGGTTCAAATTAAGGGTTATTTCAAGGGTATATACGAGAGGATTGTTGCTATTGTGTACATCATGGATGTCCCTGTGGGTATTATGCTGATCCGCGCAAGGTGTGTCGATGTAATCCTAATAAAATCGCCAGCTATATGGGGAAAATATCCGGCCCATTGCTAGATAGGATCGATATCCATATAGAGATCCCGACGATTAAATACAGGGAGCTGACCGATACCAAAGACGCTGAAGCTTCTGCAGTGATTAAGTCGAGGGTGGAAAAAGCGCGCTCGATACAAAGGGAAGGATTTAAACCAGAAGGGATCTTTTCTAATGCCCGGATGAATACAGAGTTGATTAAAAAGTATTGTATATTGGAAAAGGAGGCTAAAGAGTTGCTTAAGATGGCGATGACAGAGCTAGGGCTTTAGGCGAGAGCTTACGATAAGATTCTGAAAGTTTCAAGGACGATTGCGGATTTAGGGGGTGCTGAAACTATTGGAGCCGAACATATCGCCGAGGCAGTGCAATATAGGAATTTGGATAGGCAATGGTGGATATAAAAAGAAAACATCTAGTCCTATTTATGAAACACTTCCTTTAATATAACATTGGCGATATTCTCTGCTAAGAGCCTGTTGCCTTTAGGGGTACAGTGGCCGAAATCTCCTCCGAATGAATCTTTGAAATATTCTATATAACTGCCTCGTTTTAATGCCTCTTTAAACACTCTTTCGTTATCTACAAATATTACCCCTTTTTCTCCTTTAAATATATTCTTTAGCGGTTCTACGCTACGCACAGGATACTGTACACAGACTAATTGTATCGCTCTTTTGTCTAAGATTTCTTTAAGCTTACGGTAGTTATTAATCGTTATAGCGCTATATTCATTTAATCTTAATTCAGCTCTTTTCTTCTTATATTCTTGGGCAAGCTCTATTCTATTCATTTCTCTATATAAGCTCTCAAGGGTCCTATACGCCCAATCGTTTTTAGGGTTTATGGCTAGGAATTCCCTTAATACCTCTTCAGCCTTAGATAACTCACACTGTTTCCAGTAAAGTCCTACTAATCCATCCCATCCCCAAACGTCTCGCGGACTAAGTTCTATCGCTTTCTTGAATAATTCCTCAGCTTGAGAGAACTTGTCGTTTTCCCCGTAATGGTACCCTGGCCCATATGCCCGTTTATCTGTGTGTGATTCTATTGCTTTCTTTAATGACTCTTCACCTTGACATCGATAAAGCCATCCTAACGCAATGTATGCAAAACTTTCTTTAGGGTTTAGTTCTATCGCTTTCTTGAATAATTCCTCAGCTTGAGATAACCTCGTCGTACAACGCAATATTTCTCCTAATCTACTCAATGCCCAATAGCTTTTAGGGTTTAGCTCTATGGCTTTCTTTAAGGATTCCTCAGCTTTTAAGATCTTGCCCCACTGCCAGTAAAGCCATCCTAATTCAGTATATGCCCTATCATTCTTCGGATTAAGCTCTATGGCTTTCTTGAATAATTCCTCAGCCTCAGAGGACTTAGCCCGGTCTCGGTAAAACCTTCCTAGTTCAACATATGCCCCATCGTTTCTAAGGTTGAGTTCTATGGCTTTCTTTAAGGATTCCTCGCTTGAAAAAAGATTATCCTCAGTAATAGTCTCTATCTTTTTTGACTCAGCTCTCCTTCGTGAGCCTGCTCTATTTATTAATCCATAAATGCCTTCCTCCTTCAGCTTATTTAAAATATGCATATATATAAGCCGCATGAATCTGTATGTTCTACAATATTGGAATAGTTTTGTAGCGACTTTGGGTATATCTTTATAATACATTATATGTTTATCATTATTGCCCATCATGGTAACAACCATGTCAGGCTTATATTTATTGAGGTTTTCTTCTAAACTTAGGAGTATAGTCGCGGTATTGGTCGCAATAATACCCTTATCTATCACGCTGGATTTTACACCTATGTTGCGCTGATTCAAAATATCCTCAAGGAAGGGGGGATATTGTCTTGCAGTAGTAGACTCACCTAGACACATTATCCGATAGGTACCTTTTTTATAAAGAGAAATTCTATTACTGTATTCCTGAAAAGAAATAAATAGAAGGCCTCCCAAACGCAATCCCAATTCTAACGTGAGTATAGAAAAAACTATTCCCAATAATATCACAATTATTCTCTGGCAGCTAATTCTTTTGTTTCCTAATCGTCTCATAGTTATTTTATCTTAAGTAGTTTACTTCTCTAAAACAAAATTACCTAAAACAAGAATATCCATTTTTGATTTCAAGAAGACATTCAAGGCATCACTGGGAGAACAAACAATGGGTTCACCTTTTAAATTAAAAGATGTATTTATAACCAAAGGTATACCAGTTATATTTTCAAATTCTTTTATTAAGTTCCAAAATTTTGGATTTACTTTTTTGCTTACAGTCTGTACTCTTGCTGTCCCATCTATATGCGTCACGGCAGGGATAATTTTCTCTTTATCTTTTCTGACTTGTGCAGCCAAAAGCATAAAAGGAGAAAATTGTTTAGCCAGAAAAAAATCATGTACTCTCTCTTCTAATACTGCCGGCGCATACGGCCTAAAAGATTCCCTGCTTTTAACTTTAGAATTTAATATATCTTTCATATCGGGATTACAGGGATTGGCTAAAATTGAGCGGTTACCCAAAGCCCGCGGTCCAAACTCCATGCTTCCCTGAAACCACCCTATAATCTTATCTTGGAAGATCTCTTGGGCAGCGTATTTTATCAAACTATCATCTGTTAATTCTTTGAAATTCAGACTCTGATTTATCAAAATCTTTCTGATTTGACTATTCGAAAATTCTGGACCAAGATAAGCATCTATCATCACATAATTCCTGGGATTCCCTAGAAGGGTATTATATATGTAGGAAGCTACACCTAAAGCACCACCACTATCGCCAGCTGCCGGCTGTATAAAAACCTCTTTAAAAGGAGTTTCCTCCATAATCCTACCATTTGCAACGCAATTTAAAAATAATCCTCCGGCAAGACAAAGCTTATTAATATCAAAATCTTTATGAAGTTTTCTTGAGATGCCAATCAAAGTATCTTCAGTAAATCTCTGGAGACTTGCCGCAATATCACAATGCCTCTCTTCAATTTCTTCTCCTACTTTCCTCTCTTTACCGAATAACTTGACGAACCTTTTACTATACATCCTCGAGCCTTTGTTAAATCCGAAGAACCTCTGATTTATTCTAAAACTACCGTCGGGATAAACGTGCACTATTTGTTTAAAGTTATCCAAAAATTTCGGTTTACCATAGCCGGCTAATCCCATCACCTTCCCTTCGCCCTCCAGGGCTTCAAAACCTAAATACGTAGTAACTGCTGTATAAAGTAAACCTAATGAGTCTGGATAATGTATTTCTTTTAAGATTTTGATTCGGTTGCCCTTGCCAATTCCGTAACTCATAGTGGTCCATTCACCTACGGCGTCCGCTGTTAGAATAACCGCTTCCTCAAAAGGCGAAACTAAAAATGTACTTGCCGCATGAGAAAGATGGTGTTTAATAAAAATGATCTCCCCCTCAAAACCAATCTCTTTCTTGAATATTAGGGGCATAATTAATCTATCCTGCAGCCAATGAGGTACAGTATCTAAGAAATTTTTGAATGAAAATGGGTAAGCCCATAAATGATCCAAGATAACCCTATAGAATTTTAAAAAAGGCTTCTCATAAAAACCCAAATAATCAATATCATTAATGGTAAGGCCCCCAGCCTGAAGGCAAAAATTTATAGCCTGGATAGGAAAATTGGAGGAATTTTTTTGGCGATTGAATCTTTCTTCAGATGCAGCAGCAATTATTTTACCGTCCTTCACAAGACAAGCTGCTGAATCATGGTAAAAACAAGAGATGCCTAATATATTCATCTTCTATTCTCGAATAATCAAAAATATATTATTAAATCCCGGCATAAATAAATGAAATTACGATGCTGGGGCCTATGTAAAAAGCCAATAATGCCAAAATAAGAAGAATTAAGAATACCGGAGCCAAGAAATATAGTTTATACTTTTTTATCATATAAAGCATTTCTTTCAAAATATACCACAACTTTTTCATGCTTTTCCTATCTATTATATTGGCTAAGATTGCATTTTACTCTGAAGCATATCCTCATCATAACCAGCTGCATTAAGCCACGTAGTACCTTTTAAATAATCTCTTCCCCTCACTATTCTGCGTTTGAATAAAAAGGCAATTACTACAGTTAATCCAAAAACTAAATAATAAACGATAAATAATAACACGCTTATTATCACTTTCTGGATTATAATTATTAACTTTTGGATTATTTTTTTAAACATAAAGATTTTTAAAAAATGACTACTTTATTTTTATTCAAGAGCGCAATCTAGTTTTTTTGCAATATTATTTAACAATTCCTTATCGAAATTAATCTCTAAATTTCTTATCACCTCTTCTCTGGTTAACAACCCTCCTCTTATAAGCTTACTCATCTCTACATGATAATGGGTATATCCGAAGTATTTCATTGAATTATAAACAGAAATGAAATTTAGGTAACAGTTAGTTGTATACCCCGGGTAGCTTAACTTTGGGAATTTCCATTTTAGCTCTTTTTTTATTATCTCGACATAAACCTCTGAATCAAATGGCAAAAACCAATGTGGTGACAAAACAACACATCTCTGCCTTTTTTTTGCCCTGGTTAAAACTTCTTCCATGGTTTCTGGAAAATCCTTATATTTAGGGTCATTTTTGACATGGTCGTTTAAAAATTCTTTTGCGGCCTTAGCCATAGAGACGAATTCTGGCTCATGAATATTGCATCCGCATTTTGACATTAGCGGTTGCTTCTTAGATTGTCCTTTAGTCCAGCCTGCAATTATTATAGGAATATTGAATCTGGCCGCTATTTTAAAAGTAAGATCCATATACCAAATTGAGCAGAGGTGGCATATGACCGCCTTTGAATTTGTTTTTAGTATTCTTGAAAACATGTCTTTCATAAAATCGGTCTTAAAGTATAAGAAGTCAACTCCCAATGCTTCTACGGCATTTTTAACATTTTCCATGGCATCCTCTGTTTCAAAACCATGGTCAAATGTAAAGGCGAGAGGATTTAACTTATATCTTCTCTTCATATAATACAATGCGGCTGTGCTATCTTTACCTCCACTACACATAACTAGACAGCCGTATTCACCATGACTTTTGTATAGGTTTAACATTTTAATAAATTCGGTCTCGAGGCTTCTGGTTCCATTATTATCATCTTTTGTTTTATTATATTCTATACATACATTGCAAATTCCATCTTCGTTTAACCAAATATCGGGCTTACTCTCTGGCAATACACATTTTTTACAAATCATCTTCCCTGTCCTCTATTTTCTAACTCTTTCAATATAAATTATTATATCCTCAGTCATCAATTTCTCCGTCTCTCTTCATTTCTTGTTTATTATATCATCCCCATTTCAAGATTGAAAGCAATTTATGAATCAACTCTTAAGATTAAACAGGAGTGGCGGGGAATATGGATAAAGAGATGTAAAATGAATGCAGGCTGAATGGTAAGGCAAAATTTAGGATATAGTAGCCGCTAATTCATACTCGTATGTCATATTGCGTCCACAACATCCTCATGATTGGTCCACCGGGGAGCGGAAAAACCATGCTTGCCAAGAGGATTGCAACTATTATGCCTGACTTAAGCTTGGAAGAGTCTTTAGAGGTAACCAAGATACATTCGGTAATGGGAGGTCTGCTCACCCAGGATGGCATCATGGCTACCAGGCCATTCCGCAGCCCGCATCATAGCGCCTCAAATATTGCGTTAGTCGGAGGCGACTCAATACCCCAACCGGGCGAAATTAGCCTGGCGCACCAGGAAGTCTTATTTCTAGATGAACTACCGGAATTCCGCCGGGATTGCCTGGAGGTATTGAGACAACCCCTGGAGGATGGTCTTATCAGGGTTTTCTGCACGAGCCTATGATAAAGCGCTTAAGGTCTCAAGGACGATTGCGGATTTGGCGGGGTGCGAAGGTATTAAAACGGAACATCTTTCAGAGGCGATACAATACAGGAGTTTGGATAGACAATTTTAATTAAGCTCTGATTTAATTTCTTCAACTAATAAGCGACCCGCCTGGCGGTGTCCTTCCATCGTCATATGGCATTTGGGCAGCGGAAACAACAAATTGGAAATATTCCCATATCTTTTCTTGAGCTCAGTACTGGCATCCCAAAAAGCGATATTATTATTAAGAAGATTCTGGATAAGCCCATTCCTGTCCCATTCAGATATTGTGGGCAAAATCATGAATCTTAATAAAAAGCCATTCTCTTTTGAGAGAGACTTAATCTCAGATAAGGTAGAATTATAATCAAACCCAAATAAAAAATATCCTAAGTTACTCCAATCTTTTATCCCCGATTGAAGTTTAAACTTTACTAATGCAGCAGTTCTATATATGCCGCTGTGCAAGAGTAACCACCTGTCCAAAGAATAATTAATCGGGAATTCCCTAGGTAAGACAAGCGCCAGATACTGAATATTGGATAAATTTCTATAATGAAGGTTATGCGGTTTTATATTAGCCCTGAGTAACCTTTTCTGCACAAAATCATCGGGTAAGTACTGAATCGCTGCTTCTCCGGTATCGTTTGTGCAGAAGGCAAAGATAACCATATCGGGCTGTAACGTAAGATATTTTTCTTTTAACGCAATAAATTCTTGTCTGGTATTATAACCGCTTGTACCCGCATTGAGAATTTCGACCTTTCTTGTACCATTGTTTAGTATCCGTTCTGCCACTTCGGTAAACAATTGGTCTGACTCTACCTCTGGTCCGAATGTCATAGAATCACCCATCACTAAAACTCTATAGGAATCCTTTGGCATATACGGTTCGTGATCTCTCATTCCCCAGGAATTTGTTTTGAACTTGTCGAATTGGGCATTCGGCTTTAACTCATAAAAGAGACCCTTTATTTCTGAGTGCCGATAAATTAAGGATTCTACCGCCATCTGTAAATAGACCTCGTCTCTTAAAGGGAACATACGTTCAAAATGTCGGGTATAGATAATATCGGTGATTAAAATTAGGATACAAATGCTCGACATATAACTTACGACACATGCAATATTTTTTACGTAAAGATTATTTTTTTGCATCACGGATTACTTAATAAATATGCCTGGCGCCCTTCCCCTTAATAAATCTCTTAGCTTATTATCGCTATATAAATGAGCATAAAATTCTAGTATCCGTGGAGCGTGTTCGTATGCTTTAGAATAATATTTGCTCTTATTAAGAACTCTAAAATCCCGCATTCAAAGACCGCCGCTGTCGCATAAACTGCATAAACTTACATATTGTCTACCATTAAGGAGTTTCTCTCTGGTTTGCCGGAATGTTTCGCCATTCCAAACATCAATAATTTTTTCCTTTGTTAAATCTCCCATCGTCATTTGACCCAGCGCATCGTTACAGCAAAGACTCACTTTTCCGTCGGGTCTTATGATCAATTGCGCAAAAGGATAAATGCAGGAAGATCGCAAAGGTTTTATTTTACTCCTGTTTTTTGCCTGACCTGCCCTATTTGTCAGGATTTCGTCTTTTTTCCTTAACCAAATTTTTATTTTACCCTGATAAACTTTGTTTTTTAAACAATAATTATAAATTTCCTGCGCTGGTTTAGTAAGATTTAGATTATCGTCATAATTATCAATGATAAGTTTATCTATGTGCTTCATAAGCAGCTCTAACTTCTCTATAGTTAATAATAATCCATTAGTCAAAATAAATAAGTGGACGCTGGGAAGGGTTTCTCTTGTAATTCTTGCGAATTCAAATATTCTATTGTCTAACAGCGGCTCATTATTGGAAAAGAGCCCGATCTTTCCGGAATACCCAATTTCCCGTAGCTGATTTATAATTGAAATAAATAATTGCTCATCCATCAGCTTAAAAGGCCTGGTGTCAACATCTCTATTAACCGGACAAAACGTACACGTATTATTGCATCTGTTGATAGTTTCGATTTCCACGTAATTAAAAAAGGGGAAGGGCTTTTGCGATATTATTTTATTAATAGCACCTTGTATCATCGGCCGGCGTTTTCTATCGATCATCTTTAGCCTTACCGGCTTAATGTATCTTTCAAATATTACCGGGAACCTATTTTTAATCTGTTCTTTAATTCCGGGTAGAATTCCTGCGTAGAGATTAACCACCATATTATTTTCGTTCTTATAGGTTTTAGAGGGCATGGGATAAGTAAGGTTCAGCTTATAACAAACTCACAGAGAGATTCTGCCTTTCCAGTTATTTTTTAAAAAAATACCACTAAAATCCAGCGAACATAATTAAAATGAGCAATCTTGATTTACTTGATAAGCGCATAACCCATTGCCAATAGACTTAAGATAATCAAGAACAATCCCATAATTTTGGTATTACGGATTTCTTTTGGTATAGATATGGGCTCGATGCGCCAATTTATCCTGGCATAAAATTTTTTCTGGATTTCGATCGCCAAATCCGGATTTAGAAATAAGAATAACCCGATTAATATGCTGATTGCCAAAATAAATATGCTAATTAATAATGGGGTCATTGCATCTCCTCTTAAATTAATTATATCCCTAAATAAACAATTAGACAATCTAAAGTTCGCGGGCAATTGAGCAATGGAATTCAGTAACTATGTGGAAGCGTGGCTGGTGGGGATTGTTTTGCTAATATATTCTTGGGCCCTTTTTTCTCTAGAAGGTATGACTTCCCGGCCTTGTTTATATAAGCCTGGCCCTAAAAACCAGGCCTTTTGTAGAATATTAAAAACCTTATTTTTAGGCATGGCAGAATAATCTACTTTTAGATAGCGCCTTAATAAAAGATCAGCGTAAGATTTGGCAAAATCTTCGTAAAGACGGGCATCGTTAAAAACATTTTCTGGACTGAGTTTCGATAACGAAACATCCTTCTGGATTACATCTAAGACTGCAATGCGGCTTAAGCCCAAAGGACCATAAGCCACGCCTCCGGGATGCACGAAATTTGGAGGATAATTTTTACCCGAGGCCTCAAGATAATTTAAGCCTTGCCTTAAATACTGCCAGAGCTGATTATCCATGGGAATAGAATTCCGGGATTCTCTAATTTGGATTACAGGTGTGGGAAATCTGATATATTGATTTGTTAAAGTAAACCCGCCGTTATCTCTGACTGAGATAAGGCTCAACATGCAGGCGGCAAAGATTTCAAAACTAAAAAATAATGTCTTTTTCTTAAGGCCCAAGGTGTGAGTGAGAATCATTTTTGCTCCTTAAAATAAAAAGCCCTGGCCTGCCTGCCGGTAGGCAGGCATAGTTTGCCAGGGCTACATAAACAAAAAACCCTAAAGGCAATCTTTAGGGTTTTTCATTTCCTCTTTGGCAGCGCAGCCAGCCGATTTTACTCGACTCTGTCGCTTTGCCCCTCGATGCAGCCTAACTTCTCAAACTGCATCTCGGGATCCCGTTAGGGACGCCCCAGCATTACTGCTAGTTTGCCTTTATCAGTGAGTCTACCTAATTGTCAATTAAAGTTTAACACAAAATTTGGTCAATTTCAAAGCGAAACACAAAAAAAGCCCTGGGCAAAAACCCAGGGCTTAATTTTTACTTTTCGTTAAGTTTACTCGCTTTAGAAATGCTTAAAACAATGCTCGAGATGTTCCTTGGATGGCCTTTTAGTAAATGCGCTCACCGCAAAGGCCACAATTAAAGATATGGGAAGCATCACTACAATCGGGTCAACTACGGTCCAAGGAAATTTCACTAATGTCGGCTTACTAAAAATAAATTTGCACAATCCTAAGGCTGCGGATTCTTTCTCATGGACAAATAATAACCAAAAGGCAGTGCCAAAAAATCCCACCAGCATACTTGTTATAGCTCCTATCTTAGTCATCCCTTTAACAAATAGCGCGCCGATATAAGCAGGAAGGAAAGTGCTTGCGCATAAACCAAAAAATATAGCGGTAGCTACGGCGATGATATTATCAGGAAGCTTGTAACCCAAGGCCACGGTAATGACAACGCCTATGAGTATCCCGATGCGAGTAATGGCAACAGTATATTTGGATTGCCTGCCGCCCAATACGCCCCTCTCAAAGAAATCCCTTCCTATGCCTGTGCCTAAGGCGTGAAATTGCGAACTGGAAGTTGACATAGCCGCGGATAAAAGGGTAAGCATAAAAAGATAAATAAACCAAGGCGGGAGAGCGCTATTGATATAGGCAGGAATAATCTTATCAATATTTCCTCCGGCAACCGCTACCGAGATTTTAGCGAATTGCGGGTTATTAAAGAAATAAACATTGGAAAGTGCGCCCACCACAAAAGCCACTCCGGTCATGCAAAGAATAAAGATCCCCCCTATGCCTACGGCGCGGTTAATTTCTTTAGTACTTTTTACGGTCATAAATCTCACCGCTAACTGCGGCTGGGTAAGCACGCCTATGCCTACGCCCAGGATAATTGTAGAGACCAGCGACCACCAGAGGCTGGAACCAAAAGCAGGCATGCGCGTCCATCCTAAATGTCCGATTCCCGCCAGCTTCGCAGGGACCTGGTTTACCAAATTAGAGAGCGCCTGATGAGCCGTAGCCACTCCGCCTAATTTCGTATAAGTAAATACAAGTAGGGCAGCCATCCCAATGAACATAATGCTGCCTTGCAGGGCATCCGTATACATAACTCCCTTTAAACCGCCAGCCAAAACATAAGCGCAGATAATCAGGGTATAAATCAAAAGCGCAACATTAAAATTTATATAGCTGGGAAAGGTCGTCTCAATAAAACGGGCAGCTCCGATTAAAACTGCGGCAGCATAAAGCGGCATAAATAAAAATATAATCAAACCGCCAAAGCCCTGGACAAAAATAGACTGGAATCTTCTGCCTAAAAGTTCGGGGAATGTATGGGCATCAAGATTATGGCCCATTTTCCTACAGCGCTTCCCAAAAACAATAAAAGCAATAATAATCCCCATAAAAATATTCAAAAATGTCAGCCATAAAAGCCCCATCCCAAAAAGGCCGGCTGCTCCGCCAAAACCCACAATAGCAGAAGTGCTGATAAAGGTTGCTCCGTAAGAAAGCGCCATAATAAAAGGATGGATGTTTCTGCCTGCCACAAGATAGTCTAAAGCGTTTTTGGTTCTACGGTAACCATAATAACCAAGGTAACCTATCACAAAGAGGTATATAACCACAACTATAGTTAAAACAAAAATGTTACCCATACCTCCTCCTTATTAAAGCTCCTCTTCCACTTGCTTCTCATCCTTTACCCATTTTACATCTTCGGCATGAACCGGTTCATCGCCCTTATTCCAATTAATCATCCCGTAAATAATGCAAAAAAGCGCGCTTAATATACACAAAAGGTAAGCTAACCATACGCCAGGGTCATCTATCCCTAACATATTCACCTCCTTTTAATATCTTGGGTTAACTGCTACTAAGATAAAATTATACTACTTTTTCCTAAAAAATCTATTAGAATTTAGGAATATTATCCCTTCATTAAGGCCAGGGCCTCGGAGCGCGTCTTCTGGTTTTCTTTAAAAATACCTCTTACTGCAGAAGTGACAGTAAGCGTGCCGGGTTTTCTTACTCCGCGCATGGACATACATAGATGCTCGGCCTCAATCACTACCATTACGCCCAGCGGTTTAAGTTTGGACATAATGATTTCAGCTATCTGGGTGGTAAGGCGTTCCTGAACCTGTGGCCTGCGGGATAAAATATCTACTACGCGGACTAATTTACTTAATCCCGTGACCCGGCCGTTCTTAGGAATATAGGCAATATGCGCTTTACCGATAAAAGGCAAAAGATGATGTTCGCAAATACTATATAAAGGAATACCCTTTAAAAGAATTATCTCGTGATGTTTCTGGTCTAAAACAACTTCTAATTCTTCTTCGGGATCTTTATGCACACCGGCGAATATCTCTTCATACATCTCGGCTACACGCTTAGGAGTATCAAGAAGGTCTTTTTTCTTGCGATCTATGCCGATGGCCTCTAATATTTCTTTAATCGCTTTTTCAATCTTTTTCTTATCCATTTATCCTCCGATTTTTCTCGCTATTTATTATCTGAAAAATCGTCCCGAGCAGAAAGCTCAGTAATTATTAGATGCGAGGGACTATTTCCCTATACAAAATTCGCTGAATATCTTATCCAATAAATCTTCGCCAAATCTTAGGCCCAGCAAATCATCAAGATAACCCAAGGCGTCCTTTAAATCCTGGGCAATAAACTCCAAGGATAGCTTATTATCTAATGAATTGAGCGCCTCGGCAATAAGTTTTTCTGCTTCTTTGAGGGCCTTAATGTGCCTTAAATTACTCACTAACAAGGCTTCAGAGCTGCTAACCTTACCCTTATAAACCAAATGCGCAATTCTGTCTTCCAGGAGATTTATATTCTTCATTCTTTTTGCCGAGATATCAATTGCGCCTTTGAAGATTTTAGAAATCTTTACGCGCTCAATTTTCGGCTTTAAATCCATTTTGTTGATGATGGCAATAACAGTTTTTTGCTTTAATTTCTTAATCAAGAGCTCGTCCTGCTTGGATAATCTCTGGCTGCCATCAAACAATAAAATTACTAAATCCGCTAAAGCAATGTATCTTTTTGCGCGTAAGACTGCTTTTTTTTCTACGAGGTCGTGCGGCTCGATAATTCCTGCGGTATCCACAATCCTTATGGGGATACCTTTGATATCAATGATTTCTTCAATCGTATCTCTTGTGGTTCCCGCAATTGGAGTAACAATAGACCGCTCTTGTTTTAAAAGGGCATTTAAAAGCGAAGACTTACCGACATTGGGCTTGCCGCAAATAACTACGCTTATGCCTTCGCGTAATATACGGCCGTGTTGCGCACTCTCCAAAAGTGATTTAAATTCATCATTTATATTCCCTAAATTTTTAATAATATCTTTTAAATCCGCAGGGCTAATTTCTTCTTCGGGAAAATCAATGTTGGCTTCTAGAATGGAAAGTATATCTAATAGCGCCTTTCTTAATTTTTTAATCTTAGAAGATAGAGCTCCCTTTAACTGCTCAACGCCGATTTTTAAAGCAGAATCAGTCTTAGCGCGGATGATATCTAAAACTGCCTCGGCCTGGGCTAAATCAATTCTTCCATTTAAAAATGCCCGTTTGGTAAACTCTCCTGGTTCGGCCAAACGGCAGCCATTTTCTAAAACTAAATCTAATACTCTGCGCAAAGCCACAATTCCGCCGTGGCAGTTGATTTCAACGATATCTTCTTTAGTATAAGACTTGGGAGCGCGCATTACGGTTAAGATAACCTCATCGATAATTTTTGAGTCTTGAGTTTCTACAATCCAGCCATAATGCATAGTATAGGTCTTAAAAGTAGATGGTTTCTTGCTCTCCTTAAAGACAAAAATCTTATCAGCGATTGAAAGCGCATCTTGACCGCTGATGCGTACAATACCAATGCCAGATTCGCCGATGGGCGTGGCAATGGCAGCGATGGTGTCAGTAATATCATATCTTGTCATTTCTAAACTCCCCCACTACAAATAAAGAGCCGGTAACTAAAATCAAATCTTCTTTTTTAGCAAGACTGTTGGCTTTAGCCTTTGCCTGTTTGACATTTTCGGTTTTGTGCGCTACTTTACCATTAAAATATTGGGCTAAAACTTCAGGCGAAGTGGCCCGTGGATTAGTGGACTTAGTCAAAACGACCTCATCTGCTAAATCGCTGAGTTCATTACATATTCCCTTAATATCTTTATCATTAGAAATACCTAACACCAGAATTAATTTTCTATATTTGAAGTTTTCTTTAATTGTTCCCTTTAAGGTTCTACCGGAGGCAATATTCTGGGCGCCATCCAAAACTACCAGAGGATCTCTGGCGATAACCTCGCATCTCCCTGGCCAAATGGTATTATAAAGACCGGCTCTTATAGAATCAGTATCTATATTTATATTATAAAAGCGTAATGCCTCAATTACACCAACAGCTACGGTGGCGTTGATTAATTGATGTCTGCCTAAAAGATTTATCTCTAGATTCGGATATTCGCGAAATATTCCCATTACACTGAAACCTCTCGCAGTCTTTTCATAGAATATATCTTTATTCACCTCATATAATTTTGCGCCTACTCCTTTGCATTTACTTCTGATAACTTCCTGTGCCTCTTTTTCCTGCGGCGCAGTAATCACAATAGGCTTTGACACTTTGACTCCGCTCCTGCACGCAGGGGCGGGGTTGACACTTTGACACTTTGACGCTTTGATAATTCCTGCCTTCTCCATGGCAATCCCCCTTAACGTATTGCCTAATTTCTGGGTATGCTCATAACTTATAGGAGTAATGGCGCAGACTAGGGGATTAACGACATTCGTAGCATCAAGTCTGCCTCCCAAACCAGTTTCTAAAACCGCAAAATCAACTTTCTGTTCTTTAAAATATACAAAGGCCAAGGCAGTATAAACTTCAAAAAAAGAAAGCGGGCCATATTTGGAATTTTTATTGCATTTTTCAATCTCAGGCTTTAATTGATCTACTAACTGACTTAACTCATCTTGAGAAATCATTCCTTCAAAATCATTTTCCCTTTGACACTTTGACCCCGCTCCTGCACGCAGGGGCGGGGTTGACACTTTGACGCTTTGACACTCTAAAATACGAATTCTTTCTCTAAAATCCGATAAATGTGGAGAAGTGTAAAGCCCTACTCTATATCCAGCTTCCCTTAATATATAGGTAAGAAAGGCGCAGGTTGAGCCTTTACCCTTGCTTCCGGTAATGTGAATACATTGAAGAGAATCTTGGGGGTTATCTATTTTCGACAAGAGCCCGTTGATGCGTTCTAATTTTAGAGATTCCTTATACGGCCAGGCAAGGACTTTTTCGTAATTAATAAAAGATTCTAAATATTGAATAACTTCGGGGTAGGTCATCTAAAACGAACCTGACGAGCTATACGATTAATGCCTGAAGTGCCTAATGCCAGTGGTGACCATGGCGATCTTGTATTTATCTGCCATTTTAATGATTTGTTCATCGGCAATGGAGCCGCCAGGCTGGATAATCGCTTTAATTTTAAATTTGGCAGCAAGTTGAATGGCATCTTCTTTAGGGAAAAAGGCATCCGAGGCTAATACCGAGCCAGGAGTTAATTTGCCGGCTTTTTTCGTAGAAATAAAAACCGAATCGACCCTGGACGTCTGGCCTGCGCCAATGCCTACGGTTTTCCTGCCGCGAGCCAGGATAATAGCATTGGATTTGACGTGTTTGGCTACTTTCCAGGCAAAGATAAGCGACTCTAATTCTTTCTTAGCGGGTTTTTTCTTGGTTACTACTTTCAGATTTTTTTCATCCAGGGTCAAATTATCTTCATCCTGCAGAAGAAGGCCGCCATTAACTTTTTTAAAATCTAACCCTTGAGTCTTATCTAAAAGATTTGGTAACTCCAGAAGCCTTACATTCTTTTTATTCTTTAATAAATTTAAGGCATCCCGGCTAAACTCAAGGCCAATAATGCATTCTAAAAAGCCGCTCTTATCAATTAATTTTGCCAAGGCTAAATCAATTTTTCTATTTACGCTGACAATCCCGCCAAAAGCCGAGAGCCTGTCGCAGTTCCAGGCATCTTTATAAGCTTTGAGTATGTCTTCGTTCTCTGCGACGCCGCAAGGGTTATTGTGCTTGATAAATACTACCGCCGGAAGTTGGAATTCTCTGACAATATTTACTGCGGCATTTAAATCCAGAATATTATTAAAGGAGAGCTCTTTACCCCAAAGCTGCTTTATCGCGCCTAATCCGTATCTCTTTCTTGCCTCACTGTAAAAGGCTGCTTTCTGGTGGGGGTTTTCACCGTAGCGCAAATCCTGTATCTTATCAAAACTAAAACTAATTTCTCGTGGAAACGCGGCTGTTCCTTGAGACGGCATAAAATAATTCTTCAAGTAGTTATGGATTGCTCCGTCATAATGGCTGGTTAAACCAAAGACTTCTATTGCCAATTCACGCATTAAGCTTTCGGAAAGGCTGCCTTTATTCTTCTTTAATTCTGCAATAATCTGGCTGTAACGGCCGGGATTACATACTACCGCAACTGACTGATGATTTTTCGCAGCCGAACGCAACATCGAAGGGCCGCCGATATCAATATTTTCAATCACCTCTTCGATTTTTACGCCCGGCTTTTGCGTGGTCTTTTCAAAAGGATAAAGGTTTACCACTACCATATCGATAAGGCCGATATCATGCTCTTTTAAGGTATTCATGTGCTCGTTATTATTTCTTAAAGCCAACAGCCCGGCATGTATTTTAGGATGCAGGGTCTTCACCCTTCCGTCGAGCATTTCAGGAAATCCGGTGTATTCGGATACTTCTTTTACGGGAATGCTGTTTTCGCGCAATAATTTTGCCGTTCCTCCCGTAGAAAGGACTTCTATGCCTAATTTGTCTAATTCTTTGGCAAAATCTAAAATTCCGGTTTTATCCGACACGCTGATTAATGCCCTCTTAACCTTGAGCATAATATCTGTTCTCCTTTTTTTAACGCGGATTTACGCGGATTCTTTATCCGCGGTAATCTGCGTCTAAACACTAAATCTGACTTGGATTAAATCTCCGTCTCTAACAACGTATTCTTTGCCTTCTAATTTGACTAAACCCTTGCCCTTAGCTTGATTCAGACCGCCTGAACTAATCAGGTCTTCGTAATTGACTACCTCAGCTTTGATAAATCCTCTTTGCAGGTCTGAATGGATACAACCTGCTGCCTCAAAAACTGATACGCCCTTTTTAATTGACCAGGCACGCAACTCTCTTTCATTAACCGTGAAAAAAGAAATCATCGCGCAGTTAGCATAAACATCGCGCATAATTTCAGGAAACGATGCTAAAATTTCCTTATTCTGAAAGGTAATAGGCTTTAAAGTAACTAAGTTGAGGTTCAAAAGTATTTTCTTTTCTTCCTCGTTAAAGGGGACTTCATTTAAGAGCGTCTCTTTTTCTAAGGCTTCTTTGCAACGCAAAAACAAATCCTTATTTTGCGCATCGCTAGATATACGGCCCTCAATAATTTCCAAATCCTTAAGTATCAAATCTAATTTTGTATTTATATCGCAAAGAACGCCATCGCAATCAAGCATATGAGCCTGGTCTTCAAAATTTATCTGAACAGAAGTAACTTTGGGAGAATGGAATACGCCTCTTAATTTATCCAGCCTCTCATCGGGAAGATTTTTCTTACCCAAAGGAAAATCTATAGCCATAACTGCTATTCTCATCGCCGGCCTTCCTGTTTGTTATTTTACTGCTGCTCTTCCTGTTTTTTGGTGGCTTGATATTGGCTTATAATATTCGAAGCAACCTTATGGGGAACTTCTTCGTAATGCGCCAGGCGCATGGCGTATGAACCCCTGCCGCCAGTAAGCGAACGCAGGTCATTAGCGTAGACAAACATTTCGGATAAAGGGACCTGGGCTTTGACAATCTGCGATTTGCCTTTAACATCCATGCCCATGATGCGGCCACGGCGCGAATTTAAATCACCTGATATGGCGCCCAGATATTCTTCAGGAATAATTACCTCTACGTCCATAATCGGCTCTAATAATACCGGTCCTGCCTCCAAAACCGCTTTGCGCAAAGCCATGGCTCCGGCAATCTGAAAGGCCATATCTGAGGAGTCAACCTCATGATAAGAACCGTCGTAAAGGGTAACCCGCAAATCCACTATTGGATAACCCGCAACAGCTCCTTCGGAACAGGCCTGTGTCACGCCTTTTTCTACTGAAGGTATAAAATTTCTGGGTATGGCACCGCCAAAAACCTTATCCACGAATTCCAGGCCTTTACTCCGCCCTAAAGGCTGGACCTCAATCCAGACATCGCCGTATTGACCGCGCCCTCCGGACTGGCGCTTATATTTACCTTGAATTTTAATGCTTTTGGTAACGGTCTCTTTGTAGGAAACCTTAGGGATGCCTAATTCTACCTCTACGTTAAACCTTTTTTTCATCCGGCCAATCATGACCGCTAAATGCAAATCTCCTAATCCGGAAACGATTAGCTCTTTGGTCTGCGGGTCATGCAGTGATTTAAAGGTGGGGTCTTCGGCCACGAGCTTTTGCAGAGCGCCGGAAATTTTATCCTCATCCTGGCGGGATTTGGGCTTTACGGATGCCGAGATGGCTGGCTCTGGAAAAACTACCGGCTCAAATAAAATCTGATTTTTTTCATCAGCAAGCGAATCCGAAGTAAGGGTTTCTTTTAACTTAGCTATGGCTATGATATCGCCGCAGGATGCAGACTCAATTGCCCTTTGCTCTTTACCCTGTAAGATATAAAAAGTCCCGATTCTTTCTTTGGTTTTTTTATTCACATTAAAAAATCCGGTATTGGGTAATAACGAACCGGAAAAGATGCGTATGAGCGTCAGTTGGCCGACATAGGGGTCAGAAATGGATTTAAAAACAAAGGCAGAAAACGGAGCATCTTCCTTAGAAACAACCTCTTTTTTCTCATCAGGCTTTAAAGGATTTGTTCCTTCTAATTTTGCCCTTTCTTGGGGGCTAGGCAAATATTTGATAATCGCGTCTAATAATTCGGGTATGCCTTTATCAGTTAAAGCTGAGCCTGTAACAACAGGAAAAACCTTGCGCTTGATTACTGCCTGACGAAGGCCGCTTGCCAACTCTTCCTGAGATAACTGGCTGCCTTCCAAATACTTCTCTAACAGCTTATCATCGCTTTCGGCAATTGCCTCTACCAAATCCGGGACATCCCATGATTCAATCATAATTGCCCTTTTAGAAAGACTACTTTGTATATCGGATAAAGCCTTTTTTACGTCTTGGCCTTCTTTATCCAGCTTATTAATAAATATAATGCAGGGCAGATTAGCTTCTTCTAAAAACTGCCAGGCCCGCTCAGTCCCTACTTCCACGCCCGAGGTAACATCAATGACCATAATCGCGCTATCCACTGCGCGCAGGCCTGAAATAACCTCGCCTAAAAAATCTGCGTAACCCGGGGTATCAATAATTTGAATGCGGCTGCCTTGATAATCGCAATATAAAAAGCTTGAGCTTATCGAGCTTTTTCTTTCTATCTCATCAAAACTATAATCGCTTACGGTTGTGCCATCAGCGGTTGCGCCTCTGCGATTAGTCGCCCTACAGAAATAAAGCAGGCCTTCGGAAAGCATAGTCTTTCCTACCTGGGCATGACCTAAAAGAATAATGCTTCTTTTGTTTTTAATCTCCATTTAGTGCTCCTTTAGGCTAAATTTTGGCTGAAATTGAAGAATTTAATTATATATCGCAAAAAGGGGAGGGTCAAGAATAAAAACATCCAAACCTTAAGCAGATTATTCTAGGTAGGTATAGATTTTTCCTTTGTAGTTACGCAGGACGTATTTTCCTTTAGCCTGGGAGAGGATATAATTGGGGCCCACGGGGATTTTACCGCCGCCACCGGGTCCGTCTATAACGTATATGGGGACAGCATAACCTGAAGTATGGCCCCTAAGTTTTTCCATAATATTTATGCCCGCAGCAACAGGCGTCCTAAAATGCTGCGTTCCCCTTACGGGGTCGCATTGGTAGATATAATATGGCCTCACCCTTATCTGTAAAAGCTCATGCATAAGTTTTTTCATAATGTAAGGCCGGTCGTTTATGCCTTTTAAAAGCACGGTCTGGCTTCCTAAAGGAAAACCCGCGTCTGCCAGCATATCGCAGGCAATCTTACAGCGCTTAGTAATCTCTTTGGGATGATTAAAATGTATGCTAATCCAGATGGGGGAATATTTTTTGAGCATATTCACCAGCTTCTCGGTAATGCGCTGAGGCAAGGTTACAGGCACGCGCGTGCCAAGCCTCAAAAATTCTACGTGCGAAATAGCGCGTATTTTATGAATCAAATCTTCTATCTCTTCATCCTCTAATATAAAAGGATCTCCTCCTGAGATTAACACATCCCTTATTTTCT
>Ga0315283_10000515_pt1 | contig 28693 bp, 27 predicted proteins | sample YL17G09_0_MG_FD_204541 | JGI IMG/M metagenome (GOLD analysis project Ga0315283, IMG submission 204541) | Sediment microbial communities from Yellowstone Lake, YNP, Wyoming, USA - YL17G09_0 | ecosystem: Environmental > Aquatic > Freshwater > Lake > Sediment | place: USA: Wyoming | collected...
GCGCATCGTCGCGCTCGGCGCCGACCTGGTCGTGATCGATCACGCGCTGAGCCCGAGCCAGGAGCGCAATCTCGAGAAGGAACTGCAGTGCCGCGTGCTCGATCGCAGCGGCCTGATCCTCGACATCTTCGCGCAGCGGGCGCGCACCTTCGAAGGCAAGCTGCAGGTGGAACTGGCGCAGTTGCAGCACATGTCCACGCGCCTGGTGCGTGGGTGGACCCACCTCGAGCGGCAGAAAGGCGGCATCGGCCTGCGCGGCCCGGGCGAGACCCAGCTCGAGACCGATCGCCGCCTGATCGCCAAGCGGATCAAGGCCCTGAACGATCGCCTGGACAAGGTCGTCGTGCAGCGGGCGACGACGCGGCAGGAGCGCAAACGGGCCGAAGTGCCCACCGTCGCGCTCGTCGGTTACACCAACGCCGGCAAGTCCACGCTGTTCAATCGCCTGACGTCGGCCGGCGCCTATGTCGCCGACCAGCTGTTTGCCACGCTCGATCCCACGGTGCGGCGCCTGCACCTCGCTCCGGGGCTCGAAACCGCGCTGGCCGATACCGTAGGCTTCGTGCGCGACCTGCCGCACGAGCTCGTCGCCGCGTTCCGCTCGACGCTGCAGGAGGCCCGCGAGGCGAAACTGCTGCTGCACGTGATCGACGCTTCGGATCCTGAAAGGACCGATCGCATCGCGCAGGTGAACGAAGTGCTCGAGTCGATCGAGGCGAACGAGCTGCCCCAGATCGAGGTCTACAACAAGATTGACCGGACGGGCGACGAGGCTCGAGTCGAGCGCGATGCGGAGGGGCGCCCGGTGCGCGTCTGGCTCTCCGCCCAGACCGGCGCCGGCGTGGACCAGCTGCACGCCGCGCTGCACGAGGCACTGGGCTCGGACCTGCGCCATTGCCGCCTCAAGCTGCCGCCCAGCAAGGGGCGGGCGAGGGCCCGGCTGTTCGAAGTGGGGGCTGTTCTTGGCCAGCGCACGCTCGACGATGGCTGGCTCGAACTCGAGATCAGCCTGCGCCGGCACGAGCTTGCGCGAATCTGCCGCGAGGAAGGCATCGAATTGCCAGCGGAAACCGCGCCTTGTGCGGCAGCGGGGCCGTTCCTACAATCCCACCGGCTCACGGCAGTGAGCTGATCCTTCATCCGGAGCGAAGCAACTCATGGCCTGGAACGAACCGGGCAGGAACCGCAATCCCTGGGGCAATCGCCCCAACCAGGGTCCGAACGACCTGGACGAGGCCCTGCGGAACCTGCAACGCAAGCTGTCGGCAATGTTCGGCGGTGGCAGCAGCGGCGGCGGCGGCGCCGAGGGTGGCGACGGCGGCTCGGCCATGCGGGGCTTCGGCTTCGCGACGGTCGTGATCGTGCTGCTCGCAATCTGGGCCCTCACCGGCATCTACAAGGTCGATGCGGCCGAGCGGGCGGTGGTGACCCGCTTCGGGCAGTTCGTGCGCACGGCCGGCCCGGGCATCAACATTCACCTGCCGTGGCCGATCGAGGCGCGGCAGATCGTCAACATCGACTCCGTCGAGAGCTTCTCCGACCAGACGCGGATGCTGACGTCCGACGAGAACCTCGTCGACATCAACATCGCCGTGCAGTACCGGCGCGCCGACCCGGTGTCGTTCGTGTTCAACGTGCGCGAACCGGAAGCGACGCTTGGCGAGGTCAGCGAAAGCGCGATCCGCGAGGTCGTGGGCCGCAGCAAGCTCGAATCCGTGCTCGAAGCGGGGCGCCAGGAAATCACGGGCAGGACCAAGGACCTGATCCAGCGCACGCTCGATTCGTACAAGACGGGCATCGAAGTGACGTCGGTCAACCTGCAGGGCGTCAACGTGCCGGACCAGGTGCAGAGCTCGCAGCGTGATGCGATCAAGGCCCGCGAGGACAAGGAGCGCCTGGCGCTCGAAGCACAGGCGTACGCGAACGACATCCTGCCGAAGGCCAGGGGCTCCGCGGCCCGCCAGCTCGAGGACTCGAACGCGTACAAGGCGCGGCTCATCGCCGACGCGGAGGGCGAGGCGGCGCGGTTCGCCAAGTTGCTGGAAAGCTACGAACGCGCGCCGGGGGTGACTCGCCAGCGCCTCTATTTCGAGACCATGGAAGAAGTGTTCGGCAACACCAACAAGGTGCTGGTCGACACCAAGGGCACCGGCAGCATGATCTACCTGCCGCTCGACAAGCTCACCGAGCAGCGCACCCGCACGCTGACGCTCGACGAGCAGCGCCAGATACCGGCTACCGCACCCGCGAAGCAGCCGGCGGCCGACGCTGCGGCCACGACCACGGTCGAGGCGACCCGCGAGCGGGGGACACGCTGATGACCAACCGTAGCATCCTGCCGCTTCTGTTCGCGGGTTTCGCGATCCTGCTGTTCTCGATGTCGGCATTCACGGTCCGCGAGACCGAGCTCGCGCTGAAGATGGAAATCGGCAAGATCGTGCGCGCGGACTTCAAGCCGGGCCTGCACTTCCTGGTGCCGTTCCTGCACAACGTCAAGAAGTTCGACAGGCGCATCCTGACCGAGGACTACCCGGCCGAGCAGTTCCTCACCAGCGAAGGGAAGATCCTCAAGATCAACTTCTTCGTCAAGTGGCGCATCAACGACGTCGCGAAGTTCTATACCTCGACGTCGGGCGGCAGCGAGGAAGTGGCCAACCGTCGCGTCGGCGAGATCGTCAAGGACGGCATCAAGAGCGTCATCGCGAAGCGCACCATCCAGCAGGTGGTCGCGGCCGAGCGCAGCGAGTTCCTCGGCGAAGTGCTGAAGATCGCGGGCGCCAACGTCGGCGACCTCGGCATCGCGCTGGTCGACGTCCGCGTCAAGAGCATCGAACTGCCGGAAGAGGTGAGCGACTCGGTGTTCCGTCGCATGAGCCAGGACTTCGCCCGTCAGGCCGCGCAGCTGCGCGCTGAAGGTTCGGCGGTCTCAGAGCAGACGCGCGCCGAGGCGGACCGCCAGCGGACGGAGATCCTCGCCGATGCGTATCGCCAGGCCGAGATGACCAAGGGCGAGGGCGACGCGCAGGCGGCCGACATCTACGCGAAGGCCCACAGCCGCAACCCGGAATTCTACGCGTTCTACCGGAGCATGCAGGCCTACCGCAGATCGCTCGGGAAGCAGGGCGACATCCTGGTGATCGCCCCCGACGGCGAGTTCTTCAAGTACCTGAAGGAATCGGGACGCTGACCCGCCTCGGGTGGCGGGCGCAACGTGATGCAATGGCACGATCTCTGGGCGGCGTTCGCCCTCTATCTCGTGCTCGAAGGGCTCATCCCGTTCGCCAACCCGGGCGGGATGAGACGCACTCTCGCCATGCTCTCCAACCTCGACGACCGGACGTTGCGCATCGGCGGCCTGCTGAGCATGATCGCCGGCGCCCTGCTGCTGTACGCGGTGCGCGGCGGGGCCTGACACCACTTCAAACCCAGTAGACCCACATGGCAACAAACCTCGTGGTCATCGGCGCCCAGTGGGGCGACGAAGGCAAAGGCAAGATCGTCGACCTGCTTACGGAGCGGGTTGCCGCCGTCGCGCGGTTCCAGGGCGGACACAACGCCGGCCATACGCTCGTCATCGACGGGCAGAAGACCGTGCTCTCCCTGATTCCGTCCGGCATCCTGCACCCGGGCGTGCAGTGCCTGATCGGCAACGGCGTCGTCGTGTCGCTCGAAGCGCTGTTCCGCGAGGCCGATGCGCTGGTGCAGCGCGGTATCCCGGTCTACGAGCGGCTGCGCGTCAGCCCGAACTGCGCCCTGATCCTGCCGTCGCACATCGCGCTCGACCGCGCGCGCGAGCGTGCGCGGGGCGCCAATGCGATCGGTACGACCGGTCGCGGCATCGGGCCTGCGTACGAAGACAAGGTGGCGCGGCGCGCGGTGCGCGTGGCGGATCTTTTCCAGAGGGATCGCCTGGCGGCCCGCCTCGGCGAGATCCTCGACTATCACAACTTCGTGCTGAGCCGGTATTTCAGCGTCGAGGTCGTCGATTTCCAGCCGCTGCTCAACGAACTCGTCGCGCTCGCCGATCGCGTCGCGCCGCTCGTCGCGGACATCAGCGAGTCGCTGAAGGCCGAGATGCTGCGCGGCGGCAACATCATGTTCGAGGGCGCGCAGGGAGCGCTGCTCGACGTGGACGTCGGCACTTACCCCTTCGTCACCTCGTCGAACACAATCGCGGGCGAGGCCGCGGTCGGCACCGGCCTCGGTCCGCGCGACATCCACAAGGTGCTCGGCATCGTGAAGGCCTACACCACGCGCGTCGGTGCCGGGCCGTTCCCCACGGAACTGTTCGACGAGACCGGCGAGCACCTTTCGCGCGTCGGCCACGAGTTCGGCGCGGTCACCGGTCGCGCACGCCGCTGCGGCTGGTTCGACGCAATCGCGCTGCGGCGCGCCGTCCTGCACAACAGCATTTCGAGCCTGGGCGTGACGAAGCTCGACGTGCTCGACGGCCTCGATACGCTGAGCATCTGCACCGGCTATCGCATCGACGGCGAAGTGCACTCTTCACCGCCGCTGCTGCCGCACCGGTTCTCGGAATGCGAGCCGGTCTACGAGGAGCATCCAGGCTGGAAGGAAGCGACGGCCGGCATCACGGATTTCGGCAAGCTGCCGGCGAATGCGCGCAAGTACCTCGCGCGCCTCGAGGAACTCGGCGGCGTGCCGATCGACATCGTGTCGACCGGGCCGGACCGCAACGAGACCATCGTGCTGCGCCATCCCTACGACTGATTGCGGCGCCCGCACGATCTCGAGCCTGCTGCCTCTTGCCCATCGCCCATAGCCTCTACTGCCATGAAGCCCTACGAATCCCCCTGGATGGACGACGACCTGCGCATGCTGCGCGAGGCGATTTCCCGTTTCGTCGAGACCGAGATGCTGCCGCAGGATGCGAAGTGGCGTAAGCAGCACCATGTCGACAAGGAAATCTGGCGGCTTGCCGGCGCGGCCGGTTTCCTGCTCATGGACGTTCCGGCGCAGTACGGCGGCGGAGGCGGGGACTTCCGCCACGAGGCGCTGCTGTACGAGGAGACGGCGCGCCGCGGCATCTCGGGCTTCGGGCAGGGCGTGCACAGCATCGCCGCGCACTACGTGCTCAATTACGGCACCGAGGAGCAGAAGCAGCGCTTCCTGCCGCGGATGGCGCGCGGCGAGCTGATCGGGGCGATCGGCATGACGGAGCCGGGCGCGGGCTCCGACCTCAAGGGCATCCGCACGAAGGCGATCCGCGACGGCGACGAGTACGTCGTGAGCGGCTCCAAGATCTTCATCACCAACGGCGGGTCGGCCGAGATCCTGATGCTGGTCGTGCGGACCGATCCCAACGATCGCAGCCGCGGCCTGTCGATCCTGATGGTGGAGACGACGGAGCTCAAGGGCTATCGCGTGGGTCGCGTGCTCGACAAGATGGGCATGCAGGCGCAGGACACGGCCGAGCTGTTCTTCGAGGACGTGCGAGTGCCCGCGGCCAACCTCCTCGGCGGGGAGGGCGAGGGCATGCACATGCTGATGGGTGACCTGCCGTACGAGCGCGTGCTGATCGCTCTGGCGGGCGTCGCCTCGATGGAAGGCGCCCTCGACGAGACGGTCAAGTACGTCAACGAGCGCAAGGTCTTCGGCCAGCCGGTCGCGGCTTACCAGAATACGAAGTTCAAGCTCGCCGAGGCGGTGACGCACACGCGCATCGCGCGCGTCTTCGTGGACCGCTGCATCGAGCAACTCATCAAGGGCGAGCTCGACACCGAGACGGCGGCGATGGCCAAGTGGTGGATCACCGACATGCAGCAGAAGGTGATCGACGAATGCCAGCAGCTCTTCGGCGGCTACGGCTACATGAACGAGTACATGGTGTGCCGCATGTTCGCGGACTCGCGCGTGCAGCGCATCTACGGCGGCACGAACGAGGTCATGAAGGAACTCATCGCGCGCGCGCTGTGATATCCACTCCCTCTCCTGCAGCAAGCGGGAGAGGGTTGGGGTGAGGGTGCCCCGCGGGGCGGGTGAGGGTTGGGGTGAGGGTTTCCTAACGCCCGGGTGAGCGTCGGGGTGAGAGTCGCTATCGACTCCCTCGCCCACAACGAGCTTGAGAGGCCGGGCGATGCCCGGGTGAGGGCGGGGCGAGGGTCTTGAAGTCCCTCAAAACCCTGCAAAAACAGACAGTTGCGTTATGGAGTGCTAGACTGGCGAACGCCGGTCGTATGGTGCCCAGGAGAGGACTCGAACCTCCACGGTGTTACCCGCTAGTACCTGAAACTAGTGCGTCTACCAATTCCGCCACCTGGGCACAGGTGTCCGCGCGGCCTTGGGGCCGGGCTGGAAGGTGGCGCAATTTACTGGCGGCCCCCCGGGCTGTCAACGAAGGAAAAATGAGAAGGCAAAGAACAGGGCCTCGCGCGGCCGCTTCCGGCGGCAACGGTAGCGTGCGCGCGCGCGGTGCAAGCCGGCCCGCGCCCAGCGCGGAATCGATCGTATTGGGAGTGCTGCGCAAGGCGGGCCGTCCGCTGCGGCTCGACGAGGTTGCCGAAGCCATCGGGCTCCCGTCCGACCAGGCCGAGGCGCAGTTGCAGGCGCTGGTGAAGCGCGGCGAGGTCGTGCCGAACAGGCGCGGCCAGTACTGTCTGCGCGAGCATTTGCCCGGCCTCGTCGTGGGCACGATCCAGGCGCACCGCAACGGCGACGGCCTGCTGCTGCCGGACGACGCGTCCGCTGCAGTGCACCTCTCCGGCCAGCAGATGCGCGAGGTGATGCACGGCGATCGCGTGGCGGTCCGCATCGAAGGCGCGCATTTCCGCGGCAAGGCGCAGGGCACGATCGTCGAAGTGCTCGAGCGCCGCACGCGCGAAGTCGTCGGTCGGCTGCAGGTTGAATCCGGCGTCGCGTATCTCACGCCCGACAACCCGCGCATGACGCATCGCGTGCTCGTGCCGGCGGCGGCCCTGGGTGGGGCCGAGAGCGGCCAGGTCGTGATCGTGGAACTCACCCAGCAGCCATCGCGTTCCGCGCAGCCCGTCGGACGCGTAACGCGCGTGCTGGGCGATCACGGTGCACCGGGCATGGAAGTGGACATCGCGGTTCATTCCCATTCACTGCCCTTCGAGTTCGCCGATAGCGTGGTCGCGGAGGCGGAAGCGTTCGGCCGGCGCATCCCGCAGGACGCCATCGCTGGCCGCGAAGACCTGCGCGGCCTTGAGCTCGTCACCATCGACGGTGAGGACGCGCGCGACTACGACGACGCGGTGTGGTGCGAGCGCAGCGGCGCTGGCTGGCGACTCATCGTCGCCATCGCGGACGTCGGCCACTACGTTCGTCCGGGCAGCCCGCTCGACGTCGAGGCGCGGGAGCGCGGCACGTCCGTCTACTTCCCGAATCGCGTCCTGCCGATGCTGCCCGAGGCGCTGTCGAACGGCTTGTGCTCGCTGGTGCCGCAGGAGGACCGGCTCTGCCTGTGCTGCGAACTGCGCGTCGGTGACACGGGACGGATCACGCGCTCGCGCTTCTTCGAAGGCGTGATGCGCTCGGCCGCGCGCCTGACGTACCACGAAGTCGGCGCATTTCTCGAGCACCCGGGCAAGCACCCCGGCGAGCGGCTCGAGCGCTTGCGCGACCGATTGCACGCGCTGCACGGCGTATACAAGGCATTCACGCATGCCCGCTCGGGCCGCGGTGCGCTCGAGCTCGACACGCCCGAGCTGAAGCTGAAGTTCGACGAACAGGGCCGCGTGGCCGCGCTGGTCGAGAGCCCGCGCAACGACGCGCATCGCCTGATCGAGGAGTGCATGATCGCGGCCAACGTCGCCGCCGCGCGCTTCCTCGATCGGCACAAGGTCCCGACGCTGTATCGCGTGCACGGGCTGCCCGAGATCGATCGCCTCGAGACCTTGCGGCAGTTCATGCGCGAGTTCGGCATCTGGCTGCCGCCGGCCGAGGAGATCAAGCCCGAGCACCTGCGCGACCTGCTGCAGAAGATCGGCGATCGCCCGGATGCCGGGCTCATTTCCACGGCCGTCATTCGTTCCATGCCCCAGGCCGTCTACCAGCCCGGCAACATCGGTCACTTCGGGCTCGCGCTCGATCACTACGCGCATTTCACCTCGCCGATCCGTCGCTACCCGGACCTCGTCGTTCATCGCGGCATCCGGCAGGTGCTGCGCGAGGGCGATCCGCAGGACCTCATCGCGTGGCACGGCGCGTTCCCGGCGCTCGGGCAGGACTGCTCGTTCCGCGAGCGTCGAGCGGACGAAGCGACCCGCGGGGCGGTGTCCTGGCTCAAGTGCTACTACATGCAGGAACGCGTCGGCGAGGAGTTCGACGGCATCGTCTCGGGCGTCGTGGACTTCGGGCTGTTCGTGCAGCTCGAAGGCCTGCAGGTCGACGGGTTGCTGCACGTGTCCGCACTCGGGCAGGACTACTTCACGCGCGACAGCAGTGGTTTTCGGCTCGTCGGCCGCAGCTCCGGCAAGATCTTCAAGCTCGGCGATCGACTGCGCGTGCGGGTGACGAACGTGTCGCTCGACGATCGCCGGGTCGATTTCGAGCTGGCCGGTGAAATGGCCGTCGAGCGCAAGCCGCGCTTCCTGCGCTCGGGGCGGAGGCGGCGCTGATGTCTCATGCGGTGGCGTATGGCATCCACTCCGTGCGCGTTATGCTCACCCGCACACCGCAGCGCGTGCGGCGGGTGCTGCTCGCCTCCGGCCGCGATGCCGGCCGCCTCGGCGAGGTTCGCGAACTGGCACAGCGCGCCGGCGTGCAGATCGAAGCCGCGAACGATGTGCTGCTCGACAAGCTGGCCGAAGGCGGGCGTCACCAGGGTGTCGTCGCCGAACTGCAGGCCAAGGCCGGCGATCCGGAAACCCAGCTGGAAGAGGCGCTCGAAGCGGCTGAGGGCGCGCCGCTGCTGCTGGTGCTCGACGGCGTGCAGGATCCGCACAACCTCGGCGCGTGCCTGCGCAGCGCTGATGCGGCCGGTGTCGCCGCGGTGATCGCGCCGCGCGATCGCGCCGCCGGCCTCACTCCGGTCGCCCGCAAAGTCGCCGCGGGTGCCGCGGAGTCCGTCCCGTTCGTGTCCGTCGTGAACCTTGCGCGCACGCTGCGCGACCTCAAGGAACGCGGCATCTGGTTGATCGGCACGTCGGACGATGCAGGCCAGACGCTGTTCGATGTGGACTTCACCGGGCCCACGGCCCTCGTGATGGGCTCCGAAGGCGAGGGCATGCGGCGCCTCACCCGCGAGTCCTGCGACCAGCTGGTCTCCATCCCGATGGCCGGTGCGGTCGAGAGCCTCAACGTCTCCGTAGCCACCGGCGTAGCCCTCTTCGAGGCCGTCCGGCAGCGGCGCGCCAAACCGCGCAAATAGCCCGCGCCAGCTACCTCGCGCGAGCGCCACTTCGCCAACGGACGCGAGCCGAAAGGCCCAGCCGGGTCAATCCGCCGGGCCGTCACGCGCCATGGACGGCGCGTGCGGAGCCTACAGGGACGTACTTGCGGCGTCCCGGCGGGTTGACCCGGCTTGGGCCTCGCTCGCTTCCGTTGGCTCCTGGTTCCATGCTGCGGGTCCGGCGGGCGGGCGTGGCCAGATTTGCGCCGTTTGGCCTGCTCCGCTATCCTTGGCGGCCCCGTAGCGCCCCCCGAGGGTTGCGCGGCCGTTGTAACTCCTTGTCGCACCAACCCATTCGGGCGGCAAACCCATAAGGAGCGATTGCATGCGTCATTACGAAATCGTGTTCCTGGTCCATCCGGATCAGAGCGAACAGGTCCCCGCCATGATCGAGCGCTACCGCGGCATCATCACCGCGGGCGGCGGCGCGATTCATCGCCTCGAGGACTGGGGCCGCCGCCAGCTGGCGTACCCGATCAACAAGATCCACAAGGCGCACTACGTGCTGATGAACGTCGAGTGCGGCAAGCCCGTGCTCGAAGAACTCACCGCGTCGTTCCGCTTCAGCGATGCCGTCATCCGCAACATGGTCGTTGCGATGGACGCAGCCGTCACCGAGGCTTCGCCGATGGCGAAGGCGGCGGAAGAGGGCGGCCGCGCCGAGGAATCGACGCTGCCGGAAGCGAGCGACGACGACCGTGGCGACCGTGGCGACCGTGGCGACCGCCGCGACCGTTCGGCCGACTGATCGCGACCTCGCACAACTCATTTCATCGGGTGACCCATGGCACGTTTTTTCCGCCGCCGTAAGTTCTGCAAGTTCACGGCCGAAGGCGTCGAGCGCATCGATTACAAGGACCTGGCCACGCTGAAGGGCTACATCACCGAGACGGGCAAGATCGTCCCGAGCCGCATCACCGGCACGCGGTCGAACTACCAGCGCCAGCTGTCGCTCGCGATCAAGCGGGCCCGCTTCCTGGCTCTGCTCCCGTACACGGACCAGCACTGAGCCGAAGGGGCGCCGTGCGGGAGACCCACCGGGGCGCCAACATGAACCGGACGCTCGCCCTCTGGCTTGCCGCGAATCCAGGCGGGGCCGTCCTGGTGACGGGACTGCTGGGGCTGCTGCCGTTGTTCGGGCTGGGGTTCGCGTTTTTTCTGCCGGGGGCCGTGCCGGGCCTGGTCACGCTGGTGCGTGGCGGTCGGGTCGGCCTGGCAGTGGCGCTCGGTGCGAGCGGTCTGCTGGCCGGGGCGATGTGGGCGCTCGGGCGCCCCATCCCGGTCGGGCTGATCTATGCTGCCTGGGTGCTGGGCCCGCCGCTGGTGCTGGCCTGGCTGCTCGCGCAGACGCAGTCGTTGTCGATGTGCCTGCAGGTGGCGACACTCGCAGGTGCAGTCTTGCTGGTGGTGCTGCACGTGTCCTTCGGCGACCCGCAGCAGTTCTGGCTGCCGTTCGTGCGCGACATGGCGCACGAGATGCAGCGGCAGGGGCTGCCGTGGGACCTCGAGAAGGACGGGCTGGCGGAGGCGCTGGCGCAGACGTTGTGGGGCTGGGTCACGGCGCTGACCGTGCTGCTCGCGATGTCCGCGCTGTTCCTCGCGCGCTGGTGGCAGTCGCTGCCGCAGGGCGAGGGCAGCTTCGGGAAGGAGTTCCAGTCGATCCGGCTGGGTCTCGTGCTCGGCGCGGCGGCGGCGATCATCCTCGTCGCGTCGCAGCTGACGAAGCTGGTGCTGCTCGATGACCTCGGCCGCCTGTTCCTGGGCGCGCTGATGGTGGTGGGGCTGGCTGCGGCACACCGCAAGGTCGCGGCAGGCGGATGGAACGCCGCCTGGCTGTGGGTGATTTATGTCCTGCTGGCGCTGATTGCGCCGGCAATGGTCGCGGTACTGGCGGCCTGGGGTTTCGTGGATAACTGGGCTCGCTCGCGTCCGAACGCGACGCGCCCTGCCTGAACGACAGAACAGTCAATCGAGGAAACAACGATGGAAGTCATCCTGCTGCAGAAGGTCGCCAACCTCGGCAACATCGGCGACAAGGTGAAGGTGAAGCCGGGTTACGGCCGCAACTACCTGCTCCCGCAGGGCAAGGCTGCGGTGTGCACCGCCGCCAACCTGAAGAAGTTCGAGGAGCGTCGCGCGGAGTTCGAGAAGATCGCCGCGGACGATCTCGCGAGCGCCAAGTCGCGCGCCGCCCAGCTGGAGGGCTTCCAGCTGACCCTCGCGGCGAAGGCCGGCACCGAAGGAAAGCTGTTCGGGTCGGTCGGCACCGCCGACATCTCCGAGGCCGTCACCAAGGCGGGCATCCGCATCGAGCGCAGCGAAGTGCGCCTGCCGGGCGGCCCGATCCGCCTCGTCGGCGAGCACCACGTGAAGCTGCACCTGCATACCGACATCGAAATCGAGCTGCCGGTCACCATCGTCGCCGAGGAATAATCCTCGCCCGGGAGACGCTCGATGGAGCAGGACGGCGGAGCGGTTCGGCAGCGCCGCAAGGCGCCGGCCTTCGTGAGCGCGGAAGACGCGCTGCGCGTGCCTCCGCACTCCGTCGAGGCGGAGCAGGCCGTGCTCGGCGGCCTGCTTCTCGACAACAGCACCTGGGACTCCGTCGCAGACCGCCTGCGCGCCGAGGACTTCTACCGGCGCGACCACCAGGTGATCTTCGAGGCGATCGCGGAACTCTCCGCGCGCAACGAGCCCAGCGACGCCGTCACGCTCGCGGAGTATCTCGCGGCCAAGGGCCAGGCCGAGGAATCGGGCGGGCTCGGGTACCTCGCCGGGCTGGCACGAGACACGCCCTCCGCCGCCAACATCCGCGCCTATGCGGATATCGTCCGCGAGCGCTCGCTGCTGCGGCAGCTGATTCGCGTCAGCGGCGAAATCGCCGGCACCGCCTACCTGAGCGAAGGCCGCCCTGCCACGGAACTGGTGGATGAAGCCGAGCGGCGCGTCTTCGAGATCGCCGAGAAGGGCCGGCGTACAGGCTCGGGCTTCGTGCCGTTGCGCGACGTGCTCGGTGCGACCATCGACCGCCTCGACATGCTGCACCAGTCGCAGGGGCAACTCACCGGCATCAGCTCGGGGTACACCGAACTCGATCGCATGACTGCCGGCCTGCAGCCCGGCGATCTCATCATCGTCGCGGGCCGGCCGTCGATGGGCAAGACGACGCTCGCGCTGAACATCGCCGAGCACGCCGCGATTGCGCAGAACAAGGCAGTGGCGGTCTTCTCCATGGAAATGTCGCGCGAACAGCTCGCGTTCCGCATGATTTCCTCGATCGGCCGCGTGGACCAGAGCCACATGCGCACCGGCATGTTCGGCGACGAGGACTGGGCGCGCATCAACAGCGCCATCGCGCAGATGAAGACGGCGCCGCTGTTCATCGACGACAGCGGCTCACTCACGCCCACCGAAGTGCGAGCTCGTTCGCGACGCCTCGCCCGCGAGCGCAAGGACGGCCTTGGCCTGATCGTCGTCGATTACCTGCAACTGATGCAGGTGCCGGGCACCCGCGAGAATCGCGCGACGGAAATCTCGGAGATCTCGCGCTCGCTCAAGGCGCTCGCGAAGGAACTGAAGGTGCCGGTGATTGCGCTCTCGCAGCTCAACCGCGGCGTCGAGCAGCGCCAGGACAAGAAGCCGGTGATGTCGGATCTTCGCGAATCGGGTGCAATTGAGCAGGACGCAGACGTCATCATGCTGATCTACCGCGAGGAAGTGTACGAGCCCGACACCCCGCGCAAGGGCGTCGCAGACATCATCATCGCCAAGCAGCGCAACGGCCCCACCGGCGACGTGCACCTCACGTTCCTCGGCAAGTACACGCGCTTCGAGAATCTCGCGCACGGCGGCTACGGCGGCTACGGCGACTGAGAGCCCGGTCTTGCCGTCCCTGATCCGTTCCGTCATCGACACCGCGGCCCTGCGCCACAACCTCGGCGTGGCGCGCGCGCGTGCCGCCGGTGCTCGCGTGATGGCGGTCATCAAGGCGAATGCCTACGGCCACGGCGTGCTGCAGTCGGCGAAGGCGCTCGCGGAGGCCGACGGCTTCGCGGTCGCCCGGCTCGACGAAGGCCTCGCGCTCCGGACGGCCGGGCTCGCGAATCGCGTGCTGCTGCTCGAAGGCGTATTCAGTCCGGAGCAGCTGGCGCTTGCTGCCCAGCAGCGGTTCGAACTGATGGTGCACAGCCCGGAGCAACTCGATTTGCTGGACGGTTTCGCCGGCGCCGAGCCCATCCGTGCGTGGATCAAGGTCGACACCGGCATGAACCGGCTCGGCTTCCGGCCGGAGGAGTTCGCGGCGGCGCATGCGCGCCTCGCGCACAATCCCCGCGTCGCGCCCGAGCCGGCCCTGGTGACGCACCTCGCGAGCGCCGATGACCGCCGCGACCCGAAGACTGCGCAGCAACTCGAGCAGTTCAAGTCCGTGACCGAAGGGCTGGCCGGCGCCCGCAGCATCGCCAATTCCGCCGCCGTGCTTGCCTGGCCCGCCACGCGCGGCGACTGGGTACGCCCCGGACTGATGCTCTATGGGCTGTCGCCGTTTCCGAGCGGATCCGGCGTCGACCTCGGCCTGCGCGCCGCCATGAGCCTGCAGTCCGAGGTGATCGCGGTAAAGCCGGTGAAAGCGGGCGAGACAGTCGGTTACGGCGGAGCCTGGCGCGCGGATCGCGATACGCGCATCGCGGTCGTGGCGGCCGGGTATGGCGACGGCTATCCGCGCAGCACTGCGTCAGGCGCCCCGGTGCAGATCAACGGCCGGCGCGCGCCGCTCGTCGGTCGAGTGTCGATGGACATGATCACCGTGGACGTGACGGACCTGCCGGCCGTCTCGGTCGGCGATCCCGTCGTGCTGTGGGGAGAAGGCGTGCCGGCCGAGGAAATCGCCCAGCACGCGGGAACCGTCGCCTACGAACTGATCTGCGGCGTGAGCCAGCGCGTGGCCCACGAATTCCGCTAGTTCACGAAGAAACCCATCTTCACTCCGGCGAGCTGCACCACGTCGTTGTCGTGGAGCTTGCGAGCCTGCGGGCCGATCGGCGCGCCATTCACTTGCGGGAAGTCGCCCTCCGTGCCGCTCTCGACGTGCACGATGTAGAAGCCGTCCGCCCGGCGCGTGATCGCCGCGACCTGCACGCCCGGTCGGCCGAGCGTCGTGAGCGTCTTGACGAGTTCGAGCTCGCGGCCCGCGAACTGCCCGGACAGCACCTGCAGCTTGGCCTTAGGCAGCGCGCCGTTCGCAAACGCTCCCTGCGGCCCCATGCCCGCGCCCGCGCCCGCGGCCTGCGGCGGAGGAGGCGGGGGCGGTGGCACCGCCATGCGGGCGGCGTCGCGTGAACTGATCACCATCGTCTTCTCGAACTCGTCGGCGGGTTCATCGCCTTCGCCGTCGACGAAGCGCAGCGTATGGTGGCCGACGGTGATGACGTCGTCGTCCTGCAGCGCGTGCTTCTTGATGATCTTGCCGTTGACGTACGTGCCGTTGGTGCTGTTCAAGTCCTCGAGGAACGAGTCGTTGAGGATGTTGATGACGAGCGCGTGGTGCCCGCTCACGGCCGGGTTGTCGATCCGGATGTCGTTGTCCGGAAGGCGCCCGACGGTGTAGCGCTCTTTGCTCATGTTGTATTCGGCGAGCACCTGCCCGTCGAGGCTGAGAACTAGCCTGGCCATGAAAACGGCTCCCTTAAGCGAACATTCCGAGCAAACGGTCGATCACGCGGCGCTGCGCGGGGAAACTTTCCAGCACCTTCACCAGCACGATCGAGATGTTGTCCCGGCCACCATTGTCGTTGCTGAGCATCACCAGCTGCTTAGCAAGCGTCTCAAGGTTAGCACCAAAGGTACTGATAGTTAACTGAATATCGTCGTCCTCCACCATGTCGGACAGACCGTCCGAGCACAGCAGGTAGACATCGTCCTTCAGGACCGGCAGTTCGGTGATCTCGACCTCCACCGCTTGATCGACCCCGAGGGCGCGGGTCACGTAGTTCTTGGCGGAGGCGCGGCCGGCCTCCTCGGGCGTGTAGAAGCCCCGGGCGACGAGCTCCTGCAGGAGCGAGTGGTCCTGGGTGACCTGCTCCAGCCGCCCGTCCCGCATGCGATACAGCCGCGAATCGCCGACGTGGGCGATGGTCAGCTTGTCGTCGAAGAACAGGCCGGCGACGACCGTCGTGCCCATGCCCTCGCAGTTGGCCTGGGTCTTTGCCGTCTGGTTTATGATCTTGTTGGCGCGCTGGATGGCGTCGCGCAGCAGGATGGCCGGCCGAGTGAGCCCCGTTTCCTCGTCGCGCTGGCCGAGGTCCTCGCGGTCGACCGCGTCCTTGACGAGCCCCATGATCGTGCGCACGGTGATGCCGCTCGCCACTTCGCCGGCCTTGTAGCCGCCCATCCCGTCCGCGAGCACGACCAGGCCGATGTTCGCGTCCGTGCCGAAGGTGTCCTCGTTGTGGTCGCGGACCCTGCCGGTGTCGGTGACACCCACGCAGCGGAATTTGCCTTTGTGGCGCATGAGTGCCTCAGTTGCGCGACGGCGAATTGAGGCTGCGCAGCGCGAGCGCGAAGGCGGCGCCGTTCGGGTAGCGCTCGGCGGGGGGCTTGGCGAGCGCGCGATCGAAGAATGCATCGACTCCCTCCGGAAGCGCCGGATTGACCAGCCGGGCCGGCGTGTGGGGCTCCTGGGCGATTCTCAGCATGAGTCCCGGCATCGAGTCCGCCCTGAACGGCAGCTGGGCCGTCAGCAGCTGGTAGAGCGTGATGCCGAGCGAGAAGAGGTCGGAGCTTCCGGTGACCACCCGGCCCTGCAACTGTTCCGGCGACATGAATGACGGCGTGCCGAGCACGACGCCCGTCTTGGTCCGGTTGGAGTCGGTGAGACGCGCGATGCCGAAGTCCGTGATCTTCAACTCGCCGCTCGGCGGGTCGAACATGACGTTCGCCGGCTTGATGTCCCGGTGCACGACCTGGTTCTGGTGCGCGTAATGCAGCGCGTCTGCCAGCCGTGCGACGAGTTCGATCGCGATCGCGGCAGGCAGCGTGCGCGACGCGCTGGTGTAGTCGACGAGGTGAGTCCCGCGCAGCAGTTCCATGGCGATGTACGCCGTGCCGCCGTCCTCGCCTGCGTCGTAGATCGTGACGATGTGCGGGTGCGACAGCCTGCCCGCCATCTCCGCTTCGCGGAAGAACTTGGTGCGCGCTTCCTCGAGCTCGTACCCGTCGAACTCCTCGGCGAGCGGGATCACCTTCAGCGCGACCTCGCGGTTGATCATCGGGTCGCGTGCACGGTAGACGACGCCCATCGCGCCCTTGCCGATCTCACCGACGACCTGGTAGCGGCCGAGCTTTGGCAGCGAAGTCCCTTGCGCCGGCGCTGGCTGCGTTTCGCTGCCGCCGGACGTGTCGAGCATGACGGTGTTGTCGAAAATGGGGCGCATGGTTTGCGACGAAGTATAGGGTCAGCGACCCTCCGGCTGTGTCGTCTCCGTCACAGTCCGGGGCGCCACGATGTTGCGTGCTAGCATTCGCCGGCTCCCGATTCGCCCGACCCAGGATGGCCTCGATGGCCCGACCGAAAACGAGTTACGTGTGTGGTTCCTGTGGCGCCCATACGCCCCAGTGGCAGGGCCAGTGCCCTGCCTGCCAGGCATGGAACACGCTCGAACTCGCAGTGGCAGTTTCCAGCATGAATGCGCCGCGACGAACTGCGGTGGCCGGGCCGGTCAGCAGAACCGTGACGCAGGTCACACAGGAGGCGGACGTCCGCGCCCTGACCGGCATCGGTGAGCTCGACCGGGTGCTCGGCGGCGGGCTGGTGGCCGGGTCGGTGGTCCTGCTCGGGGGCGACCCCGGCATCGGCAAGTCGACGCTGTTGCTGCAGGCGGCGGATGCGCTGAGCCGCGAGCGGCCGGTGCTCTATGTTTCGGGCGAGGAGTCCGTGCGGCAGGTTGCCCTGCGCGCGAGGCGCCTCGGGCTCGAGGCGACGGAACTGCGCCTGGCGGCGGAGACCCGGGTCGAGGCCATACTCGACGAGGCCTCGGCTTCCCGGGCGCAGGTGCTCGTCGTCGACTCGATCCAGACCATGCAGACGGAGCTGAGCGAGTCGTCGGCGGGCTCGGCGGTGCAGGTCCGCGAGTCGGCGGCGCAGCTCGTGCGATTCGCGAAGGGCAGCGGCGTTGCGGTGCTGCTGATCGGGCACGTGACGAAGGAAGGGCTCATCGCCGGTCCGCGGATCCTCGAGCACATGGTGGACACCGTGCTCTATTTCGAAAGCGACCCCGGCAGCCGTTATCGCGTGATCCGTGCGGTGAAGAATCGTTTCGGCGCGGCCAACGAGCTTGGCGTGTTCGCCATGGCGGAGCAGGGCCTGCGCGAGGTGCGTAACCCGTCGGCGATCTTCCTCTCGCGCCATCCGCAGCCCGTCGCCGGCAGCGTGGTGACGGTCGTGCGCGAGGGGAGCCGGCCCTTGCTGGTCGAGCTCCAGGCGCTGGTGGACGAGGCGCAGGGCATGAACCCGAGGCGCGTGACCGTCGGATTCGAATCGAGCCGTCTCGCGCTGCTGCTGGCGGTGCTGCACCGGCACGGAGGCGTCTCGACGGCGGGCAGCGACGTCTTCGTGAACGTGGTCGGCGGCGTCCGCATCGGGGAGACCTCCGCGGATCTCCCGGCCGTGCTTGCCACTCTTTCGAGCCTGCGGGACAAGCCGCTCGCCAACGACACGGTGGTCTTCGGCGAGCTCGGGCTCACGGGCGAGATCCGGCCCGTGCCGTTCGGCGAAGAACGCCTGCGGGAAGCGGCAAAGCAGGGATTCAAGCGCGCGCTCGTGCCGGAGGGTAACGTGCCGCGCAAACCCATCGACGGAATCGAAGTGCACGGCGTAGGCAGGTTGCTCGATGCGCTGCAGGTCGCGCTGTGACGCGAATGCCTACCCGGCGGGCTTCGTAATCGGCATCAGTCGCACCGTCTTCACGGCGTTGTCGCCGGTCTGCAGGATCTCGAGGGAATAGTCGCCGATCCGCAGGCTGGTGCCGGTTTCCGGGATCGTCTCCAGGTATTCGATGATGAGGCCGTTCAGCGTGCGCGGCCCGGTCGTCGGCAGCGTCCAGCCCATCTTGCGGTTGAGCGTGCGTACGCTTGCCGATGCGCTCACCACGTAGCTGTCGCCCTTTTCCTTGTGCACGTCGCGGTGCAGCGAGGCCGGGTCCGAGGTGAATTCGCCGACGATCTCCTCGAGCAGGTCCTCGAGCGTCACGAGGCCCTGCACGTCGCCGTATTCGTCCACCACGAAAGCGACCCGGCGGCGCTGGCGCTGGAATTGCAGCAGCTGCGTGTTGAGGGACGTCCCCTCCGGCACGTAGTAAGGCTCGCGTTCCCGGGCGAGGGCGAGGAGGCGCTCGCGATTGAGCTCGTCCCGCGCAAGCAGGCGCGCCACCTTCTTCATGTGCAGGATTCCGACCAGGTTCTCGAGGTTGCCGTCGTAGCAGGGGATGCGCGTGTGGCGGCTCTGCTGCACGGCCTCGAGCACGTCGTCCCATTCGTCGGACACGTCGATGCCCGAGATTTCGTTGCGCGGCACCATGATGTCCTCGACGTTGATCTTCTCCAGGTCGAGGATGCTCATCAGCATGCGCTGGTGGCGGTGGGGGATCACGGTGCTCGCTTCCGCGACGACGGTGCGCAGTTCGTCCGAGCTGAGCGACGTGCGGCTGACCTTTTCCGCGGAGATGCCGAGCATGCGCAGCACGCCGTTCGCGACGAGGTTGGTGGCCCAGACGATCGGGTAGAGGATCTTGAGCAGCACCTGGTAGACCAGCGCGGAAGGCAGCGCGAGCCGTTCCGGGTACAGCGCGCCGAAGGTCTTCGGCGCCACCTCGCCGAAGATGATCAGCACCGCCGTGAAGATACTGACGCCGATCGCCGCCGCGGCTTCGCCGCCGATCTGCAGCGCGATCACCGTCACGAGCGCCGCTGCCGCGGAATTCACGAAGTTGTTGCAGATCAGGATCATCCCGATCAGCCGGTCGGGCCGCTCGAGGAGCTTCTCGGCGGCGCGCGCGCTGGTGCTGCCTTCGCGCGCGAGATGACGCAGCCGGTAGCGGTTGATGCTCATCAGCGCCGTCTCCGTGCTGGAGAAGAACGCCGAGAGCGCGATGCAGAGGACGAGGATGCCGATCTGCGAGCCGACGGATAGCTCGGTCACGCGCCTCAGCCCCAGTGCTTGCCGAGGATGTCCTCGAGGATCAGCTTGCTGCCGAAGTAGGAGAGGCCGAGCAGCACGTAGCCCGCAAGCGTCCAGCGCAGGGCCTTGCGGCCGCGCCAGCCGAAGCGCAGCCGGCCGATCAGCAGGATGCCGAAGACGACCCACGCGATCAGCGCGAGCACCACCTTGTGCACGAGGTGCTGCGCGAACAGGTTCTCGATGAAGAATGCGCCGCTCACGAGCGCGAGCGTGAGCATCGCGAAGCCGGCGAGGATGCTCTGGAAGAGGCCGGACTCGAGCGATTCGATCGGCGTGAGGATCTTGAGCCAGCCGAGCGGCTGGCGGCTGCGCAGGCGGCGGTCGACCATCACCTGCGCGAAGGCGAGCGCCATGCCGATGGTGAGGAAGGCGAATGCCGTCGTTGCCATGGCGATGTGGAATGCCAGTTCCCAGCCCGGGCGGCCGACCGAGAACTGGCGTGCTCCCTCGGAGAAGGCCGCTTCGAGGATCGCCGCAATCGCGAGCAGCAGCGCCGCCATGCCGCGGAAGCGAGGGCGCATCGCCATGAGCACGGCGGTGACGGCGATGACGAATCCGACGATTGCCGCGGTATCGCCCGGCGAAAGGGCCGCGGAGGGCGCAATGCGGCGTTCCTGGATGAGCGCGATGGCGTGGACGAGCGCGCCGACTGCGGCGATGGCCACGGCGGCGATGCGGCCGCCCCGGCCTTCGTGGGTGTTGGTCCGATAGACGGTCACCCCGAGCCACACGGCCCCGATCAGGTAACAGGCGACGGCAATCAGTGGCAGCGGCAAGTGCGGGGCCCGCGGGTGGCTGTGGGACACGTGAATGATGCCACGCCGGGACCGACCTGAGGAGGCGCGGTTTTCTCTATAATTCGCGATTCGCGCCGGGCCGCAGCCTGCGCCGACGAGGTTTCCAACGTGTTCGACAAGCTGTCCACCCGTCTTGCTGCCGTCGTCGAGGGCCTGCGCGGTCGCGGCCGCCTTACCGAGGAGAACATCGGCGACACGCTGCGCCAGGTGCGCATGGCGTTGCTCGAGGCCGACGTGGCGCTGCCGGTGGTCAAGGACTTCATCGACGGCGTCAAGGCGCGCGTCGTCGGCCAGGAGATCCACAAGAGCCTCACGCCGGGTCAGGCCCTCATCAAGGTCATCCACGACGAACTCGTCCGCGTGATGGGCGAGGGCGTCCGCCCGCTCAACCTGCGCACGCAGCCTCCGGCGGTGATCCTGCTGGCGGGCCTGCAGGGCGCCGGCAAGACCACGACCGCCGCGAAGATCGCGCTCTGGCTCCGTGAGCGTGAGCGCAAGCGCGTCCTGCTCGTCTCGACCGACGTGTACCGGCCCGCCGCCATGCTCCAGCTCGAGCGGCTGGGCGAGCAGCTCGGCGTGGACGTGGCGCCGGCCGACGCGAAGCAGTCCCCGGTGACGATCGCCACGAACGCGCTCGAAGCGGCCCGCAGCGGCGTCTACGACGTGCTGCTCGTCGACACGGCCGGCCGCCTGCACGTCGACGAGGCGATGATGCAGGAGGTGCGCGACCTGAGCGCTGCGGTGAAGCCGATCGAGACGCTGTTCGTCGTGGACAGCATGGCGGGCCAGGACGCCGTGAATGCCGCAAGGGCCTTCGGCGCGGTGCTCGATCTGACGGGCGTGGTGCTGACCAAGGCGGACGGCGATGCGCGGGGCGGCGCCGCGTTGTCGGTGCGCCACGTCACCGGCCGGCCGATCCTCTTCATGGGCGTGGGCGAAAAGCCCGAGGCCCTGGAAGCGTTCCAGCCGGATCGCATGGCGGCCCGCATCCTCGGCATGGGCGACGTCCTGTCGCTCGTCGAGCAGGTCACCCGCCAGGTCGACCGCGAGGAGGCGGAAAAACTCGCCCGGAAAGTCGCCAAGGGCAAGGATTTCGACCTGGACGACCTGCTGGGGCAGCTGCGGCAGCTCGAGCAGATGGGGGGTATGGCTGCCCTGATGGACAAGCTCCCGGCCCAACTGGCGGCCAAGGCCGGCCAGATGCCCCAGGGGAACGAGAAGGAAATCAAGCGCCAGATCGCGATCATCTGCTCGATGACGCCCAGGGAGCGCCGGTATCCCAAGAACATCGACGGGTCCCGCAAGCGCCGGATCGCAACCGGTTCAGGCACCCATGTGGCCGAGATCAACCGGCTGCTGAAGAACTTCCTGCAGATGCAGAAGATGATGAAAGGCATGTCCGGAAAAGGCGGGATCCGGGGCATGCTGCGGTCCATGGCTGGCCGGATGCCGCCGGGGCTCCGCTGAGCCCGACACAAGCGTTTCTTTTCCCTGTGTTTTTGGGTATAGTTCGCGGCTCTTTTTTGGCCGGGCGCGGCTCGTTCGCCCGCGGCCCCTACTGAGGCATTGGCACAAGATGGTGACGATCCGATTGACGCGCCGCGGTGGCAAGAAGGAACCCTTCTACCACGTGGTTGTGACCGACAGCCGCCGTCGCGGCGGTGGCACGCTCGAGCAGCTGGGCTTCTTCAACCCGGTCGCGCGCGGCGGCAGCGAGGAGCTGCGCCTCGATCTCGCGCGGGTGGACTACTGGCTCTCCGTGGGCGCACAGCCTTCCGAGCGCGTGGCCCAGCTGGTCAAGGGCTACAAGAAGAGCCATCCGGTCGCAGCCGCGGCCTGATCAGGCCGGCGCGCAATGACTGCGCGATCCGGTGATGAAGGCCGTGAGCCGGTCGTGCTCGGCAGGGTGGGCGCTCCATTCGGAGTGCACGGTTGGGTGAAGGTCTTCTCCTACACCGATCCGCCCGAGGGCATCGTCAGCTACCCGGCCTGGGACATCGTGCGTGGGACCGAGATCCGCCGCATGACGGTCCTGGAATCGAAGCGGGCGGGGCAGGGCATCGCGGTCCGGCTCGAGGGCATCGACAGTCGCGAAGCCGCGCAGATGCTCACGGGAGCGGCGGTCCAGCTGGATCGCTCCGAGCTTCCGGCGCCCGAGGCGGGTACGTTTTACTGGCACGACCTCGTCGGCCTCGCAGCGTCCAACCGGGACGGTCAGGCCTTGGGTCGAGTCGAAGAGATTCTCGAGTTTCCGGCGCACCCGGTGCTGGTGTTGCGCGGTGATCGAGAGCGGCTGGTGCCGCTGGTCCCTGAACGCCTCGTGGCGGTGGACCTGGCGGCCGGCACGGTGACGGTGGACTGGCACCCCGACGATTGAGGCGGGGGCCGAGGTGGGACAGTCGTGAAGATCGTGGTCGTCACGTTGTTCCCCGAGTTCGTGGAGCACGCGCTGCAGTTCGGCGTGCTCGGGCGGGCCCTCGAAAGAGGCGTCCTGGCCGTCGAGACGGTCAACCCGCGGCAGTTCGCCACGGACGTGCACAAGACGGTGGACGACCGGCCTTACGGCGGCGGCCCCGGGATGGTTCTGAAGGCCGAGCCCTTGCGGCTCGCCATGTCGGATGCCGCGCGGCGAGTGCCGGCGGCGCGCCGGGTCTACCTGGCGGCAGACGGCGCCCCGCTCACGCAGCGGAAGGTCGCCGAGTTCGCCGCGCTGCCCGAGCTGGTGCTCGTGGCCGGAAGGTACGAAGGCGTGGACGAGCGGTTCGTGGATGCTTGCATCGACGAATCGGTGTCGGTCTGCGATGCAGTGCTGAGCGGCGGCGAACTGCCGGCGCTCGCGGTGGTCGACGCAGTGGCGAGATTGCTGCCCGGAACGCTGGGCGATGCCGAGTCCGCCGTGCAGGAGTCGTTCACGAACGGGCTCCTCGACTGGCCGCACTACACGCGGCCCGAGGTGTGGGCCGGGCGCGAAGTGCCGGCGGTGCTGAGCGGCGGCAACCATGCGGCGATCGCGCGCTGGCGCCTCAAGCAGGCGCTGGGGCGAACGTGGCAGCGGCGGCCGGACCTGCTGGCGGGCCGGGAATTGAGCAAGGAGGAGCGCGGGCTCCTCGACGAATACCTGTCTGGGAAGGGTGAGTTATGACGAACATCATTGCAGCGCTCGAAGCCGAGCGCATGAAGCGCGAAGTCCCCGAGTTCGGCCCGGGCGACACCGTCGTCGTAGAGGTCAAGGTCAAGGAAGGCGATCGCGAGCGCGTGCAGGCCTACGAAGGCGTGGTCATCGCCAAGAGCAACCGCGGCCTCAACTCGTCCTTCACCGTGCGCAAGATTTCGCACGGCGAGGGCGTGGAGCGCGTGTTCCAGACGTACAGCCCCGCGCTCGGTGCGATCACGGTCAAGCGCCGTGGCCACGTCCGCCGCGCCAAGCTGTACTACCTGCGCGAGCGCACCGGCAAGTCCGCGCGCATCGAAGAGAAGGTCTAAGGCCTTCTCGGGCGCGCGCGCATGCTGCGTGCCATCGGCAGGTTCTTCGGCTGGGTCTGGAGCGGCCTCGACGGGCTGCGAAAGATCCTCCACCTCGTCCTGCTGCTGCTGATCTTCGCGGGTCTCAGCGCGCTCTTCTCGCGGCCCATTCCCCTCGTTCCGGAGAACGCGGCCCTCGTCATCGCGCCCGAGGGCCCGATCGTCGAGCAATTCACCGGCGATCCGGTCGAGCGCGCCGTGGCGCAGGCCCTGCGCCGCGGCCCCAGTGAGACCCGCCTGCGCGACCTGGTCGACGCGATCGTCGCCGCCAGGGACGACAAGCGCATCAGCGCCCTGTACCTCGACCTCGGCGGCATGAGCGGCGGCGGCCTCGCGAAGCTGCAGGAAGTGGCGGCCGCGGTGGACGAGTTCCGCGCCAGCGGCAAGCCCGTCATCGCCTACGGCGACCTCTACGACCAGCCGCAGTACTACCTTGCTTCGCACGCCGACGAGATCTATCTCGATCCCCAGGGCATCGTCTACGTAGACGGCTATGCCAACTACGGCATCTTCATCAAGGACGCGCTCGACAAGCTGCTGATCGACTGGAACGTGTTCCGCGTCGGGCAGTACAAGTCGGCCGTCGAGATGTTCACGCGCAACGACATGTCGCCCGCCGAGCGCGAGGAGAGCCAGGCGTGGCTCGGCTCGGTGTGGGGCACGTACAAGGCCGATGTCGCCGAGGCTCGTGAGTTCAAGCCCGAAGTGCTGCAGGCCTACGCCGACCAAGCCGTAACTGCGCTGCGCAAGGTGAACGGCGATCTCGCGAAGATGGCGCTCGACGCCGGCCTCGTGACCGCGCTCGAAGGCCGCTTCAAGGTCGAAGAGCGGCTCGCGGCCATCACCGGCGAAGACGAGGACGCGCACTCCTACAAGGGCGTCGATTTCGCCTCCTACCTCGCCAACGTGCGCTCGGGCGAGGCGCTCGAAAGTACGCCGTCCGACAAGGTCGCCGTCATCGTGGCGAGCGGCGACATCGTCCCCGGCGTGCAGCCCCCGGGCATGATCGGGTCGGACACGCTGGCGCAACAGTTGCGCGATGCGCGCTTCGACGACGCGGTGAAGGCTGTGGTGCTGCGCATCGACAGTCCCGGCGGCAGCGTCTTCGCGAGCGAGGTCATCCGACGCGAGGTCGACGAACTGAAGAAGGCGGGCAAGCCCGTCGTTGCCTCGATGAGCAGCCTGGCCGCGTCGGGCGGTTACTACATCGCCATGGACGCCGATCGCATCGTGGCGAGCCCGGCCACGCTCACCGGGTCGATCGGCATCTTCGCGATGTTCCCGACGTTCAATCGCACGCTCGACAAGTTCGGCGTGCACGTCGACGGCGTGGGCACCACGCTTCTGGCCGGCGAATTCCGGCCGGATCGCCCGCTCGGCGAGCCGACACGCGAAATCCTCCAGCAGAACATCGATCACGGCTACCAGGAATTCATCGCGCACGTCGCGAAGGCGCGCAAGAAGGACGTGGCGCAGGTCGACGCGGTGGCACAGGGGCGCGTGTGGTCGGGCGCGGACGCGAAGAAGCTCGGTCTCGTCGACCAGCTCGGCGGTTACCGCGATGCGATCGTGCTGGCCGCGAAGCTGGCCAAGCTCGGCAAGGATTACGACGTGGTCTTCGACGACCGCGAGCCGGGATTCGGCGAGGCGCTGGGATTGCGCTTGCGTGCCGCTGCGGCGCGCGTGGCCGCGCCGCTGCTGCCGCAGGAAATGGTGCCGAAGTTGCCGCGTGCGCTGGCGCCGGTCGTCGCCGAAATGCAGCGGCTCGAGCGGCTGGCGGATCCGCGCAACGTCTATGCGTACTGCCTCGCCTGCAGCCTGGACTGACCCATGGACCTGGTGGTGCTGCTGAAGGCGGCGATCCTCGGAATCGTCGAGGGTCTCACCGAGTTCCTGCCGGTCTCGAGCACCGGCCACCTGATCGTCGCGGCCTCGCTGCTCGATTTCAACGACGAGCGCGGCAAGCTGTTCGAGATCGTCATCCAGTCGGGCGCTATCCTGGCCGTCGTCTGGGAATTCCGGGCGCGGATCGTTGCTACGTTCGCAGGGGCCGCGCGGGACCGCGCATCCCGGCGCCTGATCGTGAACATCGGCATCGCGTTCCTGCCCCTTGCGGTGCTGGGGCTGCTGTTCGGCAAGGCGCTCAAGGCGAATCTGTTCAATGCGCCCACGGTGGCCGCCGCTTTCATCATCGGCGGGTTCATCATCCTCTGGGCCGAGAGGCGCAACCACGCGGTGCGCATTACGTCGGTGGACCAGATGACGGCGCTCGACGCGCTCAAGGTCGGGCTCGCCCAGGCGCTGGCGCTGGTGCCAGGCACCAGCCGTTCGGGCGCCACGATCATCGGCGGCATGCTGTTCGGGTTGTCGCGGCAGGTGGCGACCGAGTTCACCTTCTACCTCGCCATCCCGACGCTGGGCCTCGCCTCGGCATACTCGCTTTACAAGGAGCGCCAGCTGCTTTCCATGGACGATCTCGGCCTGTGGGTCGTCGGCATGACCGCCGCATTCGTATCGGCGTTCGCGTGCGTTCGCTGGCTGCTGCGATACGTGGCGACGCACACGTTCGTGCCTTTCGCATGGTACCGCATCGCGTTCGGCCTGTTCGTGCTCGCCACCGCCTGGACCGGCTTCATCGACTGGCGCGGCTGAAAACAGGGGACGATAAATAGGGGACATTCTCCCTTTTCGGAGTCACGAAAAAGGAGAATGTCCCCTATTTATCGTCCCCTGTTTTCAGTCGGCGACGAAGCCCTTCCACGTGCGCATGTAATCGACGAACGCGGGCCCGAGGCCCTCGTTGCGCAGGTGCTCGGCGGTGACCGGCAGGGTCGGCGATTGGAATCCTGGATCCGCCTGCACGCGGCGCGGAAAATCATGGCGCAGGACCGCGGCGCGCCCGATCGTCACGAAGTCCGCGCCGAGGTCCAGGCAACGCTGCGCGTCCGGCCCGCTCGCGATCTTGCCCGCCACGCCGAGGCGCACTGCGCCCCGCTCGAGTCCCGTGAAGTACGTGAGCAGGCTGCGGCCCTGCAATGAGGCGTCCATCGGTTCCTTGAACGCATCCCACAGCGACAGGTCGATGTAGTCGATGTCGGAGTCGCGCATGAGGCTTTGAGCCACCTCGGCGACCTCGCGCGTCTGCAGGCCGAAGCGCTCGGGCGACAGGCGCACGCCGATGCTGAAGTCCTTGCGGCACCGGCGGCGGACGCCGTCGATGATGTCGAACAGGATCCGCGAGCGATTCTCGAGCGAGCCGCCGTAACGGTCGCGGCGCCGGTTGATCTCCGGGCTGAGGAACGCGCAAAGGATGTAGCCGTGCGCGCCGTGGATTTCGACACCGTCGAAACCCGCGCGCTCCGCCCGGACCGCTGCCGCAACGAAATCCGCGGCCAGCTGTTCGACCTCCGCGAGGCTCAGTTCGCGTGCGCCGGTTTCGGCATCCGCCGACGGGCTGACCGGTGTCGCGCCGATCAATGCCGGTGGCGAGCGCATGCCGGCATGATGCAATTGCACCGCGGCAAGGCTGCCGGCGGCCTTGATTGCCTGCGCGAGCCGTGCGAGTCCTTCGACATGGATGTCGGAGAAGGTCCCGAGTTGCCCGGAGAAACCCTGGCCAATGGCCTGCACGTGCGACGCGCAGGTCATGGTGAGCCCGAACCCCCCGCGGGACCGCATCGTCAGCCAGCGGAACTCGTCATCGGAGAGCGTGCCGTCGGCATGGCTCTGGCAATTGGTCAACGGCGCGAGCATGAACCGATTGCCCATCGCCGGGCCGTGGCGAAACGTCAGCGGGACGAAGAGGCGGGGCATGAGGTCTCGCTCGATGGGGTGCGCGCGTCGCCTGCAGCCCGGTCGGTACGACCGAGCGCGGGCCGCGGGAAACCGGGCAGGGTTCAGTTGACGATCTGGTTCAACTCGCCCTTCTTGTAGCGTTCGGCCATCTTCTCAAGTGTCAGCGGCTTGATCCTGGCCGCCTGCCCGGCGCAGCCGAAGGCTTCGTAGCGCAACTTGCAGATGCCCCTCGCGGCCACCTGCGCGTCGGCCAGGAACTTGCGCGGATCGAACTCGGACGGTTTCTCCGCCATGTGCTTGCGGATCGCGCCCGTCATGGCCAGGCGAATGTCGGTGTCGATGTTGATCTTGCGCACGCCGTGCCTGATGCCCGTGACGATCTCCTCGACCGGCACGCCGTAGGTTTCCTTCATCTGGCCGCCGTGCTTGCGGATGACCTCGAGCCACTCCTGCGGCACGCTCGACGAGCCGTGCATCACGAGGTGCGTGTTCGGGATGCGCGCGTGGATCTCCTTGATGCGCTCGATGGCGAGGATGTCGCCCGTCGGCTTGCGCGTGAACTTGTACGCGCCGTGCGAGGTGCCGATCGCGATGGCGAGCGCGTCGCACTGCGTCTTCTTCACGAAGTCGGCGGCCTGGTCCGGGTCGGTGAGCAGGTCTTCGCGCGTCATGTGGCCTTCGGCACCGTGCCCGTCTTCCTTGTCGGCCTTCATCGTCTCGAGCGAACCGAGCACGCCGAGTTCGGCTTCGACGGTGACGCCGATCGAATGCGCGAAGTCGACGACCTTGCGCGACGTCTCGACGTTGTATTCGTACGAGGACGGCGTCTTGCCGTCTTCCTTCAGCGAGCCGTCCATCATTACGCTCGAGAAGCCCGAGCGAATCGCGCCCATGCAGACCGCCGGCGACTGGCCATGGTCCTGGTGCATCACGACCGGGATGTGCGGATAGGCCTCGATGGCCGCCTGGATCAGG
>Ga0315283_10000516_pt1 | contig 28665 bp, 37 predicted proteins | sample YL17G09_0_MG_FD_204541 | JGI IMG/M metagenome (GOLD analysis project Ga0315283, IMG submission 204541) | Sediment microbial communities from Yellowstone Lake, YNP, Wyoming, USA - YL17G09_0 | ecosystem: Environmental > Aquatic > Freshwater > Lake > Sediment | place: USA: Wyoming | collected...
TTTACGAGCGCAGCCAGAAGATCGCTGATTTGCCGCACTAAGGTCGGTGTTGGGACTTTTATTTTAGTTTGAGAGTTAGCTGTGAAGTGGACATCCTGGTTAGCCATCGCCTTAGTTGCCGTCTTAACCCTAGTCGTAGCGGTCATAGGCTTATTTGGGACTTCCGACAGCGACATGGTGAGCCAGGATCCTCGAGTGGTAGCCAGCGGGCCAAGTGGCCCGCTGGTGCTGCCCGAATGGCAACTGTCAGACGGCACCGTCTTGAGCTACGACTTGGTCGATCGCGGTAGCATTGGTTCAGAAGTCGCCACGTTGTCTGGACCTCTTAAGATTGAGGTCGTAGCGACCACAGCAAGCGGTTATCTCGCTTGGTTGAGTTTTGCTGCATCAGCGGACCCGAGTGCGGCGGGAGGATCTTTGGGTGCGCTGGTGCCACTACTGCAGCGGGGCACCCTCATTTGGCTCGCTCGCCGCGGCTTCGTGCTGGATCTAGCTAGCGAGGCCGAGGCCAAGGCTGCTGCGTTGCCTGTGCCAACGCGGGGCGACGCTGGCGAGCGATTCTGGCGCAGTGTCTTTGAGCGCCTGCGCGCTGATTGGGACACTGCAGAATCCGCGGCTGAATTTAGGCGGACCCAGTCGTTGGGTTCCAGTCAGGTCGCCAATGTTTACACATTTAGTGGATCGTGCGCACGCGGTGCATCGGCGCCTCCAGTCTTGAGTCAAGTCTGGAGTCCGCTACCAGGTGCAGGAGCGCAATCTAGCGGCAGGTCAGACATCGCCTTTCTGAGCGGTTGCCAGGGGCCGTCGACGTTTGCCTGGAAGGGCGACGAAGTGGCCGCTAGCGGCTCGGCCGCTTTGACGGCACACACTGAGCTATCCTTAACTTGGCGTGGTCAAGATCATGTGGCCGTGTCGGACCTGCGCGAGCGGCTTCAAAAGCTCGTAACGCTAGCCGCACCACACGCCGTCGACGTTAAGGACGGCATTGATAAGGCTGTGATTGGGAGCCTGGACGAAGGCCAGCTTCTGGCTTTGTTGCGCCAACAAGGTGGCGTTGACGAGGTGGGGCAGGATTTATATCTGCAGCTCAAATCGTGGCTGGCTCTGCATCCCGAGAGTATTGCTGCTATTCAACGAGCGCTTCGCGACGTGCCGCCTGATGATCAGCGCGTGCGGGCCTTGATTAAAGCCCTCACGGCGGTTGGCAGCCCCGAGGCGCAAGACGCTCTGGTCGGAATGATCAACGATGCTGCGGCACATCCTGAAGCGCAGCAGCGACTGATCACCAGCTTGGGTTTTGTTGCCCATCCAACTCCAGGCACGGTTGATGCCGTGTTGGGGATCGCCGATCACGCAGCCGATCCGGTGACGTCGCAGCGAGCACGGATGGCGTCAGGGGTGCTGGGTAGCCGCTTGCGCACCAGTGACGACAGTGGCGATCAGGAGCGGGCGGCTGCACTTGAACAGCACATCGATGGCTGGCTAAAGGAAAAGCAGTCCGAGCGCGAGGTCTATGATTCTCTTGCTGCGCTGGGAAATTTAGGCCCGAAGAATACCGGAGTTGTACGCGAGGTCATAGAGCACGCTGTTTCCCCGCAGATCCGTGGGCAGGGCTACTTCGCTCTGCGTTTTTCACCTGATCCAGACGTCTCGGCTTACCTGGTTAAGGCCTACGAAACCGAGACCGGCAACGGTGCGCCGCAGGTGCGGGGCGATATTATGCGGTCCTTGGCGTCCAGGCCGGTCGATGGAGCTTGGCTTAAGGCCGTTGGAGAGCTGAGCAGCAAGCAGGCATTGTCTAGCGGCGATATCCAAGCACTTGGACAAGCCATTGGTCGTGCTGCATCGGTCGATCCTGGTCAGAGCAACGCCGCTTTAGACAGATTGATACTGAGTGCTCGCGACGAGGCGACTAAGGCTGCGCTGCAATCGCTACGTCATTCTTAAGGTCGATTAGCTGTAGCGCGACGAGAAGTGTCGATTGAAACTGACGACATTCGCAAACGGCTTGATCTTACTTTCGGCGAGCGGCAATAAGCGTTGATTGTGCGCTCGCATGACAATTTCGCTAAGCCGAGGACCAAGATTCATTAGGTTGACGTTTTGGTCGCCTACATGTTCCAGCGCGCGAAAGAGGTCGGCCTGTTCTTGCGGAAGGTCCGAAAGCATGCTTTGTAGCCGCCGCAAGTCGATCATTGATTTAAACTTTTTCACCCACACCACAAACAGGGGAGCGTATCGTGGGTGCTCCGGTATTGCCGACAGGATGTCGCAAATGAGCTGTTCTGGATCAACGTTTGGGTTCAAATCGACGAGCGGAATTGCAAAGGCGGCCCCTAGCGAGGCCCAGTCGCGCTCAACTTTGTTAAAATCTCGGCGCATCTTCAAGACCACCACCCAGCCGGTCCGCTACGCCCGCCGCGGTGCCGCCTTTGACTGACCAAACCACGCTCGAATCATTCTCTTCAACAAACCCTTAGACATCGTTTGGCTTGGTTGGTCGTCAAGCTGCAGCTCTTCGATCTTGGCGATTTGCACGGTTTGCTGCTCACCGTCCGCAGGTGAGATCACGGTTGCTGCGGCGATCAGCATTTGTCGTGAAGTCCCGGCGCGTTCTAGTTGCGCCGCTTCCTCGGCTTGTTCTTGGCGCAATTTATACTGGATCCTCGCGCGCCGTTCCGTCCAGCGCAGCAAGATGGCTCCAGCGGTGATGACTAAGGCGCAAAGGCCAAGCGGTAAAGCTACGGAGCGATGGGGACGGCTGCGGCGGGGTCGATGGTCTTCGATCGAAAGCCCGGCCTGGGCATCCGCGGGTGATACCCTGTCGGATTGCACCTCGCCCTGGTTTGCAAATCCATTGTCTTCAGGTCCGACTTCTGTGAGCACATGGTCGGTTTGATCCGATGCGCTCATGCTGGGTTGCTGCTCTTGGTCGATCGCCGCCGCCAAGGATGTCAGCGCGGGAGAGTTTGGCAGGCCGCTCAAGACGAGATTTTTTGTTGTTGCACTTGGCTGGAGCAGGAACTTTGGCGCAACGAGAACGACCTTCGTGCCAGACGCGACGAGGCTCCAGCTTTCAATCTTATTGCGCTGGGTATTGCGGGTGATCCAGCCATGGCTGCCGTAGAGTTGAAGAGGCCCCTTTGCGCGGCCTAGTCCTTGGCTAAATAGCAGCTCAGTGAGGGTGTCTCCGGGAGCCCAAATATGCACCATTTCAGCTTCTTCGTAGCCGTTCCACGTGGCCCCGGTTGCGCTTTGCCTGCCGCTGAATAGACCAGCGGCGATGACGCAGAGTACGGCAAAGCGATGTCGCATCGATGATCGCAGCATAGGTAGACTTCGCAGGGTGAAGTTGGTGGCTTTCTCCTATGATAAATCGGTGCGCGGTAAATTTCAAATAGCGCCCTGCGCGTGTCGGACTAGCGCCTAACGCGGATTTTTGCCGGTTGCAGTTGGAGAATCCACACCTTATCCCCAGCTTTGGGCCGCTCCGCAAGATAGTTTAGTACCCAGACATAGAGGTGCGCCGCAGCAGCTTCGGTCGCGTCAAAGGTTCGCAGGTAGGCGTAACCGCTCACCCAGACGTAAAAAGGCAGACTTACCATGAGAAGAAGTAAGCTCGCCTCGGTTTGCGGGCCGTGCTGCCAGAGCACCCAAGGTGCAGCTGGCACCGTGGCGCAAAAACCAACAATAAACAACATGGTAGATAAGCTTTTCTTGAACATCGACGGACCTTTCTGAGTGCAGTCGCTGTGGGTGCCACTGGAGTCAACTAAAGGCCTCTTCGGCAGTCTGCTCGCGGTCCTGAGCCAATCCCCTAACCCTTCGGGATCGCTTGAGTCGTGAGGACTATTTAAATTCCAGAGCGCGCGGCAGTGTGCTGCGCAGCCGAAACCCTGCAGGTCAACGCATGCGACTGTTCCACGGCGGATAGAGGCCGTGCGGTAGGTCGAGTACTTCCAGCACCCGGCCGACCATGAAGTCAACGAGGTCTTCGATGCTCTTTGGGTGTTGGTAGAAAGCTGGCATCGCCGGAACAATCGAGGCGCCGTATTCGGCCAGCTGGAGCATGTTCTTGAGATGAATGGCGCTTAGCGGTGTCTCGCGTGGGCACAGCACTAGGGGTCGCTTTTGTTTTAAGCAGACGTCGGCCGATCGTTCGAGCAAATTACTTGAGATGCCATGGCAGATGCGGCCTAGGGTTCCCATAGATGTCGGCAGTACGACCATCGCCGTCGGCGCCGATGATCCGCTGGCTACGGGCGCGAACAGGTCGTTATTATCTAGGAGGCGAATGACCTGACGATCGGCTGGGTCTAGGTCGCCGGCTGCCGCGCGGACCAGGGAAAAACCTTCGGTTCTTGGCTTTAATTCGTGACGCACGACTTGGAGTCCGGCGTCAGAAAATAGCAGGTAAACCCGCTCGACCTTCGTGCGCAGAATATCGACGAGACGCTCGGCGTAGATCGAGCCCGAGGCGCCGGTCACTGCCACTAGGATGCGTGCATCTTGACGTGGATGGTGGGTTGGAGAATCGCTAGTTGCATCTACCACAGGTACGCATCCAGTGCAGTGAAGACGAAGTAGACGACACTCACGTAGGCATTCATGTTGAAAAAGGCCAAGTTCAGGTGCCGTGACCGACCGTCGATCCGAGCATCTCGAACCAGTACATGCTCGTAGATTAAGAGTGCCGTAATCAGCGCGATCCCGGCGTAATAATAAGGTCCCATGGCGGCAAGTCGGCCAGCTAGGGCGAGGGACGCAATCATGACAGCGAAGCAGATACGGCTGACGCGCAGGGTCACGGCCGGGCCAAAGTGACGCGGGACACTATGCAGACCATGCTCCACGTCAAACTCACGGTCCTGCAGGGCGTAGAGGACATCAAAGCCGGCCGTCCACAAACACACGCCAAGCCCAACTAACAGCACCGAGATGGGCGCCGTACCAGTCATCGCCACGGTCACTGCGACGGGTGCCAGGCCTAAACAAAGGCCGAGGTACCAGTGGGTCAGCCATGTCAGGTGCTTCATGAGTGAGTAGGTGGCGAGGATGGCCAGCAGGGGCGGTGCGCAGTAGCCGGCCAGTGGGCTAAGGGCAAAGGCCGCAGCAATCAGCAAGGCTCCGGCAAGCGCCGACCAGGCGAATCCTTGCCGTGCCGTCAGCTGACCGGCGGGAATCTTGCGGCTTAAGGTCCGCGGATTAGCACGGTCGATGCGCCGATCGAGAAAGCGGTTCATTCCCATAGCAAACGACCGGGCGCAGACCATGCAGGTTAGGAGCAGCAAGACTTGTCTGACCGTCGGCAACGGCAGGTGGCCGATGACAAAGGCCGACATGGCGAACGGTAAGGCAAAGACGCTGTGCGCGATCTTGATATCGGCCGCAAAGGCTTTAAAGGATGCGAGGTTGGTGACCAGCTCTTTAGCTTGAGGCTTTGGCAGCTCGCCTGTGGTTGGTTCCGCTGGAGTCTGCCTGGTCATCCCGTTCTCCCGTTAAATCTTGCAGAGCTGATATGCCGAGCGCTTGTCGCCGCGGTTGCGGGTGAGGACAAAGGCGTCCTTCAGGTCTGGGCCAGCGAAGGCATCGAGGATGCGGGCACCCTTCTGGAACACTCCGGAATACGTGGGTTTACCAACACTGGCGCCGGCCACCTTGTATCGCGCAATAGTGCTTTCCTCGTCAATCCAATTCAAAACCAAGACCTCCAGGCCGTCGCGGGTGGCTACCAGGGTCGGCTCCTGGGCGTGGGTGTCGCGCAGCGGCACGGCCTTATTCCATTTGACCGAGGTCCCTGTTTTGCCATGGTAAACAGCAGCGACTTTGACCTCTGCTTGGCCGACCATGGTGTCGCCGTCGAGCAAAGCCAGGTAAATCGCTCCCGCGTGCGAGATGGCCGACCAGCTCTCAAGCTGGCTGGAGACTTGAAGGTCAAGAGTGACCGGGGACTCGGCGCCACCATCGGCAGTCAATTCCTGCAACCTCAGGGGTTTGCCGGAATCGCCCTCTTTCCATAGGACGATCGCCCCGCCGCCAGTCGCACTGCCAAGCACCTTCGGTTGATCCCCGAAGGTGGGAGCTGGCAGTGCTTTGCTGCTTAGTTTGGCCGGGTGTTGGGTGTTGATATGGACCAGATGGTAAATATTATCCTCAGATTTAAGGCTCAGCCATAAACCGCCTTTTGCTTGGGCGACGCTACCTTCGACCACTTGGTAGCTCCCGATGTCTCCCTTGAACTTCACCACGTTGTTTGGCAGGCTGCGGATATCAAAGGTCGATTTGCCGCCGTTGTTGTGGGCGACGACGATGATGGATTGATTGCCGATGCTGCCCCCGCCTAGCAAGATAGCGTGAGCACCGAGGTTGAGCGGGACAAAAGTGCTTGGATCCACCGTTTCATCGCCGTCAAATGGGGCAAAATAGTGCTGCGGACTGGCGTCGCGTTTGAGTCCGCTGAGCAAAAACCCTGGCTTGTGACCACCCAGCCAGCTTAGGTCATCGATCTGCAGATCTTTATCGCGTAGCGGCCAAGTGCTGCACTCCACCTTGTCCGCGCGCATCAGTGCTGACCACCCAGAGGTGGCTTCATGGCTGCCAGATGTCGTGCAGCTGGCGGCGTAAGCCGAAAGAAGCAGGGGAATAAAGCGCCGCATGTTGCCTCCGGTACAAGAACTTTTTGCTAAAGGTTCTAGGTTTTCTGTCGATTTAGCTCAAAGGCAAGTGTAGCCCGCAGGGCGAGAGGCGTAAAATGAAACCTAATTTAATCACTAAACTCGCTCTAGTCCTGACCATCGGCGCTGCGCTGTGGCAATGCCAGACGGCCGTATCGACTGGAGGACCAGATCCTACCTTTCTTCCCTTTCTGAAAAACTCAGCCAATGAATGCTACTATATCGACGAGTTCATGCCGGTCCCCGATGGCCTGGTGTCGGGCAAATCCGGCGCCCTCGATCTGCGTTACTATAGCTACAAGCTTGCCAATTATAAAGAATGGCGAGCAAAGGAGATCATGCTCTCATTTTACTCAAAAAATGGTCGCTGCTGGTCGCTCTTTGAGGAGTATTACATCGCGCAATAGCGCGATGGAGCGCAGTCTGCCACATTTGTCCCGTATGTGATAAAATCGAGCTATCCCTCTTCTCCTGCCTTCTCTCATTTCATTTGGAGTCTCCTCCCTATGGCCGATTTCATTAGGGCATTTGCGCGGCGTGGAGCCTTGATTTGTGCCTTAGCCTGCGGCCTGATGGCTGCCGCTTGCGCCACGCTACCAGCGAAGAACTACGTCGCAACCGGCAATCAATATGCCAAAGATGGACTGCTGCGTGAGGCCTCCGAAGCCTACAAAAAGGCGCTAACGCAAAAGCCCGGTAATATGACGGCCCATCGCAACCTTGGCATGGTGCTGGTAAAGATGGGCGATTATAAAACGGCAGCTCGCCATCTAGAAAAGGCGATGGGGAGCTTTGAGAAGGACTTCGACGCAAATTATTACCTGGGTGAAGCCTACCGGGCTCAGGATAAATACTCTGAGGCAATTTTTCGCTACAAAAAGGCTCTGAAGATTCATGATGGTGACCCTCGCGCGCTCAAGCCTTTAGCTTGGAGCTTCTTTAAGATCCGCTATTACAGCGAGGCATTGACGATCGCCCGGGAACTGCAAAAGGTTGCTGCAGATGACGAGCAGACCGGCATCATTCTGTCGCGCACCCTGCTAAAGCTGAAGCGCAGCAAAGAAGCGTTGGCAATCATCAGAACGGCGAAAAAGCAGGCCACAAAGGCGTCTCGAGCTTTCTACGATAGTGTCGAAGGCGATGTCCTCTACGAGTTGAATGACCAAGAGGGAGCGGCTAAAGCCTACCGCGCGGCGCTCAAAGATCAACCGCTTCTCGCCGGTGCGCTACTCGGTCTTGGGCGCTGCTCCCTAGATGGCGGCAAGACCAAGCAGGCGATTACCTATATGGAGCGGGCGGTGCGCCTCAGGCCGCGCCTGACCGAAGCCCATTACTACCTGGGTAAGGCCTACGAAGGGATCGATCGAGACAAATCCTTACGCTACTACCAGGTCTTTCGTAAGCAAGCCTCGGCCGATCCCGAGTTCATTGCGCGCTTGAACGAGGTGCGGCAAAAAATTGCCTTACTGCAAACGACGCCGGCTGGGTCGGCAGGTGGAGCTAAGCCGGCAACCAGCAGGCAATAGTCACCGCTCGATGGACTACAGCAGCTTCATCTCTGCCTTTTGATAGCTGAGCAAGCTGCGCTTTGCCTCGAACAGGTTTTTATACGATTCGTAGCGGATGCGTAGCCGCTCGCTTTCGCCTTTGGCCTGAGCGAGCTTTTCGATGAATTCGACATATTCGGGATCGGTCTCAGTCAACCGACGCAGCTTCGCTTCCGTCAGCGACCCATCGTCGAGGCGGATGGTCACGCGTGACCGAACCGTTGGCTTTAGCAGCTCAAGACGCTCAGCGTCCCGCTTTGCCGTGGCATACTCAAGACCAATGCGGTTGGCGAGGTGGACGATCTCCTCCAAGCCCAGCTTGTCGCTGCTGGTTGAAGGTTCGGGGCGCCGACCTTTTTGCTCCTTCGCCTCGCTCAACGTCCACTCCATCCCCGGTGTTTCGCTCCCCACTTCATCAGGGTGGCGCTAACATTTTGAAATAATTTGGGTATTTAAGGATCAATCAAGAACCTGGCTGAGTCTAAAGGATTTCACCGGAGTTGCCGATAGGAATCATATGATATCGGGCGAGCATATTGACTGGCTGGCCAAACAAGAGAGATCATATGAAGTATCACCACACATCATCAGACATGTCCGCGCACGCATGCCTTAAGAAGGAGGGGTCATGGGAGAGCTGCAGTTGCTAGTCCGGCCGCACGAATTTTTCTATGAAAAGGTAACCCAGGCCTTAGCCAACCAACAGGTACGACTGAGCGACGAAGTCGAATTTTACGTAGTTAATCTGCTGTGCGAGTTTATCGTCCCAGGCAAACTCGAAACCGTGACCGGCCAGCTAGATGCACTTGCGACGCCCCTTGCCTTAATGCTTAAGGAAGCGGTCGAGGCGCCGCCGGCACAGAAGCTACGGATCTTCAAATATCTTGGCGATACCAGCCTCTATTATGCGGGGTTTTTTCAGGACTATTTTAATCGAAAGGCGTTTAACCTCGATTACTATATTGCCATCGGTGCGTCTGCTTATAGCAATGTCTCGACGATTATGCGCGACCAGCACGGTGACGACCAATTTACCGAGATCTACAGCGGCCTGGCCGAGAAGTTTGATACCATTGTTGAGGTGGTGGCTGAGGTGTCAGAGACACCTGGCGCAGCAAAGCCAATCGATCTGTTGGCCATTTACGACCGATGGACACGCAACCATTCTGATCGTCTGGCGCGGCTGCTAAACAAGGCTGGCATCACGCCGATCCCGATGCCGGTGCGAGACAAGCAATGAAAGGCGCGGACTCCTTTGCCGCCATGGTGGTGCAGGTGGAACAGCAGATGGCTGCGTTCTATGGGTTTTCACCGCAAGCATCTGCCGCCGATCACCTCATAGATGAAAGCCAGCTGAGCTTAGCGCTCGGGGCCCAAACCCCGCCTCCAGGGCGTGCGGCGGTTTTTGTTAATTCTGGTGCCGATGATGAGCTGTTTATTGGCGTGCATTTCACAGCACCTTTAGTCGAGGGTCTCGTCGAGCACGATCCAACGCAACTTTTGGGCGACCATAACCTCGATGGATTTTGCCACTTGGTAGAGGAGATCAGTCATTTTCATCTTCTTCTCAACCGCGCTGCGGTGGGAAGGTCGGTCAGTAAGCTCGAGCTTGAAGGCCAAGGCGAGATCGATAAGCTGCTTTTTGCGGCCATGTTTCTTGAACAGCAATGCGGTGACTTACACCTCATGCCACTGGCGCGACGCTTGTACGATAGCGCCCACATCGTTGCTCAAGACTATGACCTGTATTGGCAGGCGACGCGCTATGCCGCACGCTTTTGGTATGCGCTATTGCAAGCACCGGGCGAGCCGCGGCGCATCGATGGCAAGTTGCGGCAGCTGCTTCGTCTGCAATATGACCGAGCTTGGTCTGCCAAATTAGATGCTTTGCCCAGCGTGCGCCAACATGCGGCGTAGTTCCCACGACTCTGTGGGGTGGCCATCCTGACTCAACTCCTCAGCCAGCTCGTTGAGCTCTTTAAGCTGCTCGCCTTTGGCGATCAGCACTTGCGCGTCATTTAGGCCATTGCTGTACCTTCCCATCGTAAAAAAGGCGCGGATGCGCTTTAGCACGATCCGGTCGGCATCTGGAGCAAGCGCCATCGCCTGCGAGTAGAGGTAAACTTGTTCTGCGGGTCCGTCCGAACGGTCGGCCGCGGCCTCCAGTCGGGGCACGACGAAGCGCGGCGTCATGCTGTAGTACGCCATGGCGCACCCAGCCACGACCAAACTAGCGATCAGCATGCCGCCAATCAGCGGCCGGCGGGCTTGCATCTGGTTGGGCCGCAGATTGACCATCGCTCCAGTCAGGATCAAGCCGGCTGCCAAGCCACCAAGATGCGCCGAGTTGTCGATAAAGGGCATGAGCAGGCCAAAGCCCAGGTTGATGACCACGGTCATCAGGTAAGCCCGCTGCTTTGGCCTGCTGCCTGTCTGCGCTTTGATATGCGAGCCGATGCGGCGCTCAAGGAACAGACCGGCACCAAGTAGGCCAAATAGCGAGCTAGACGCGCCGGCGCTCATGGTCACGCTAAACGCAGCACTCGCCAGGTTGCCGAAGATTCCTGCCAATAGATATACGGCGACAAACCATGGACCACCGAGCAAGGTCTCGAGCTGATAACCGACCGCGTAGAGAAAATAGGTATTAAACGCGAAGTGGATCAGTCCGATATGCAAAAAGATCGGCGTCAGAAAGCGCCAAAACTCGCCCCGGGCAATCATCACCGTGTCCTTGGCCCCGAACCTGGCCAGATCCACGGTATCTGGCAGCATGATGCTGCGGGTGTAAACACAGATGAGTAAAAACACTAAGGTGTTGAGCAGCAAGATACGTCCGGACCACGTATAGAGCAGGTACGTTAGACCATTAGGCATCTTTGTCGGTGGCATGCTTGAAGCCGTGTTGTAAGGTTAAGCATCAACGACCGACGCTGGTCTACATGATGACGTAATCCGTCTGCGGCGAGTGCATCTCGAGATACTTGACGGCGCGCAGTTCGTGGTTACTGGCGCGGTTTGATAGCAGCCACACCGGGGTGGGTCCAAGATTGCTTGGCAAGAAGATCACCATCTGTGCAACTTCGGCAACGGCGCCTTTGCTGCTGAGGATTTCGGCGGAAAGCCGCAACTTTTCGCCTTTTTTGACGGCGATATGCACATGATCGCTATGCAGGTTCAGGATGTCGAACTTACCACTTGGCGTAACCGCCTTAAACTCGACGTGGAATTCCCTCTCACTGCTGTGGTCAACCGCAGTGACGAGGTAGTCACCGCCCACTCGCAGCGGTGTTGCTTCCTCGGCAAGAGCGACGCCACCGAGTGCCCACATGGTCAACAAGGATAAGCGAAACAGTAGGTGGCGGTGAAGAACGCTCAATGGTGGACCCTCGCTTCAGGTGTCTGGAAAGTGCTCATGACTGTATCCCATTTCTCAGCCTGGCAACACAGCGCATCGGGCCATTGGCCTGCAGCCACCGGGCGACGGCAGCAATCTCTTTGTGCAGCGACCGGTCGGTGTGCATCACCGGAGCCATGAGGCGAATCTCATCAAGCAGCGCGGCGATAAAGCCCGAGGGCTTTAAGGGCAACAGGAGATCTAGGCCCTGAGTGGCGGCAAGGAACTCGATCGCCAAGATATTGCGAACGTTGCCATTAACCTGGCGGGCCTTGCGGGCGGCGATGGGGCCCATACTGACGTGATCTTCTTGGTCGGCCGACGTCGGTATGCTGTCGATGCTTGCGGGATGACAGAGGATTTTGCTTTCCGAGACGAGAGCCGCCGCGACCACATGGGGGATCATGAAGCCCGAGTTTAGGCCGCTATCGCGAGTTGCAAAAGCCGGCAGGCCGCTTTGATGCGGGTTGGTGATCTTTTCAATGCGCCGCTCGGCGATGCTACCTAGCTCGGCGACGGCAATGGCGAGAAAGTCCATCGCCATGGCGATCGGCTGGCCATGGAAATTGCCTCCGCTCAAGACGTCGCCGCCGGTAAAGACTAAGGGATTATCGGTCACGCTATTTAGCTCGATATCCACCACTCGTTCGGCGTACTCGATGGCGTCGCGACTGGCGCCGTGCACCTGAGGCACGCAGCGAAAGCTATACGGGTCCTGCACCTTGCTGCAGTCGGCATGGCTGGCCATGATGGGGTCATCGGCGGTGAACAGCCCGAACACGTGGGCAGCAACCGCGCTCTGGCCGGGGTGCGGCCTTACTGCGTGGATCCGAGGGTCAAAGGCGGTCAAGGTGCCGCGGATGGCGTCCAGGCTCATGGCTGCGGCGATATCGGCACTGGCGGCGATGGTGCGCGCCTCGGCGACAGCAAAGGCGGCAATCGCCGTCATAAACTGCGTGCCGTTGATCAGCGACAGTCCTTCCTTTGCCTCCAGCTGCAGGGGCTTCAAGCCAGCGCTCTGCAGCGCCTCCGCTGCCGGCAAGATGCGCCCTTGCACGCGGATATCGCCCTCGCCCATCAGACCAAGTGCGAGATGGGCCAGAGGGGCTAAATCGCCCGAGGCGCCGACGCTGCCTTGGCAGGGGACTACGGGCAGTAGGTCATGGTCAAGGAAGTGGAGAATCTGTTCCATCGTACCTAAGCTGACGCCGCTGTGGCCGATCAGAAACGTATGGGCGCGCAGAATCAGCATGGCTCTGACAATCACGTCGTCAACCGGCTCGCCGACACCGCAGGCGTGAGAGCGTACCAGGTTGACTTGCAGCTGGGCCAACTTGGCTGGTTCGATGGCGACATTGGCGAGAAAACCAAAACCAGTATTGATGCCGTAAACGCGTTCCTGGCTCGACAGGACGTCTTCAACCCCCTTGCGGTACTGCGCTAGGCGCTCCCTGGCGGTGGGCGTTGCGACGACGTTTGGCCTAGGCGTTGCGGCAAGTTCAGCCAGTCTGGTGCTGCTGAGTCGCTCCTCGCCTAGTTTGAAGGGCGTGTCACTGCTCAATTCATGCCTCGCTGCTAGCCGCTAGATGCAGGCTGTGGATCGCCTTGGCTCGGTCGTTAGCGCCAAAGACGAAGGTGCCTGCAACTAGTGCGGTCGCACCAGCAGCGGCGACTTGGGGAGCGGTTTGTGCGGTGATCCCGCCATCGACTTCGATGATGACCTGCTTGGCCCTGCCGCGAAGGCTTATGGCTCGGCTTAGGGTGGCGATCCGCTCCACCGTTTGCGGGATAAACTTTTGCCCACCAAAGCCGGGATTGACCGACATGAGCATGATCACGTCGACGTCGTCTAGAAGTGGGTAGACTAGTTCGAGGGCCGTACCGGGATTGACGGCAATGCCGACTTTTGCCCCGGCGGCGCGGATGGCTTGGCATAGCCTGTGTGGGTGCCGTGCGGCTTCGATATGAAACACCAGGATGTCGGCCCCGGCACGGACATAATCCAGCGCCACCTCATCTGGATTTGCCACCATGATATGGACGTCTAGTGGGATCTTGGCGACTTTCTTTAGTGCGGCAACAAACGGTAGGCCAAAGGTCAGGTTGGGGACGAAATGCCCATCCATGACATCGACGTGATGCCAGTCCGCCCCGGCCTTCTCGACGCTGGCCACTTCATCGGCAAAATGCAGGCAATCGGCCGCCAAAAGGGACGGCGCAACGATGATGGGATTCATGCCTTCACCGGATCGGTCGAGGTGATAGGGGCGCCGCGGCGGGCGAGTTTTTTGCGGGCCATGTTAGCCTTCAGGCGGCTCATCCGGTCGATAAAAACGATGCCGTCGATATGGTCGATTTCGTGCTGCAGGCAGACCGCCAGCAGTCCGTTGGCGTGAAGCTCGAAGGGTTTGCCGTGTTCGTCCTTGGCCGAGACCCAAACCTCGGCGGCGCGATCCACAAACTCAAACAGATCAGGAAAGCTGAGACAGCCTTCCTGGAACTTGAACTTGCCAGCCTTTTTGGTGATGACTGGATTGACGAAGGTGAACGATTTGTTGTGCCACCACTCCTTGGACTCTACCTCCTCGCCGTCGCGAGCCTCGCTCCAAGGAATTTCGATGGTGATCACGCGACGCAGATCCCCGACCTGATTTGCCGCCAGGCCGATACCGCCGGCAGCATGCATGGTCTCGTGCATATGAGCCACGAACTGCCTTAGCCCGGCGTTGAACTCGGTGACTTCGGCTGCGCGTGTTTCTAGGACTGGGGCGGGCCAAATGACGACATCAAGTACGGCCACGGCGGGTCCTCTTATCTGTGGGTCTATGGGTAAGGCTGCGAACCGACAAGATGAGTCTAGGTGGTTCGGGCCATAGAGTAGCAGAGGAGTACGCCGCTAGGCGAGGTTAAAGCGAGTGGGTGTCGTCGGGCGTGCTCTTCGCAAAGGCCACGTGGACCGCGCGCTGCAGGCGGTGCCAGGCGTCGTTGAGCCCCGAGTCGATGCTGCGCACGACCGGGTTTTGCACCAACAGCTCGTTGGCGGAGTAGAAGATAGGCCTTCCATCCCAACGAATAGACAAGATAAAGACCCAGGCAATTCCCACCATCATAAGCCTGAGAACGTACTTAAACCGTTCGTTCATATTGCCCCTCCTCCGATTGCTTTGGTCTATAGTACGACTATTTTAAAGAAATCAGTATGCCTGCCACGGCAAATGACTAGCGACTAAGTGGGCTTGCTCCGCCCCCTTGCCGTCCACGAATCGTCGCAATCTTGGCCGGCGGGATACTCGCTGGCCAAGTCGCACTGGCGCTGGTCGCTTGATGTTCGATCCGCAGCTGACCCCTATCGAGTTCGAGGATGGCCAGCATGAAGGCCACGCTGCCACCGATGGCGCGCTTGACGACCCCCGCCAGCTCGCGGGCGGGCGGTGAGGGTTCATTGGCGACCTCAACCGTCAGCGCTAAGGTGCCGTAGTTCATGTAAACAAAATCGATGAATTCTCCGAGTGCTGGATAATCGTGGTACGACTGGACGTAGCGGGGCATAGCCATCGCACCGGCAGTGAGCTTGGCCAGCGTGTAGTAGAGGTCATGATCCGGCGCCCGGTCGGCGGTATGCGCCCAGGCCCAAAGCACCCCTTCCATGCCGGAATGGAAGGCCAAGGCGGCGCGAAAGCGCATGCTGCTGACAAGATCTTTGACCAGGCGGATCGGCTTGGTCTTGAACGAATCCTCGTCGCTGCGGCCAGGAAAAGCGTAGTCGCGATTGGGATCAAAGCCGCGGGCGTCGAACCTGGTGCCAAGGGCAAAGCCATCGGGGTTTACCAGGGGTTGGAGGTAGATCGCATAGCTGCTCAATAGCTCTTTGAGCAGCGGCGCCTGGTGATTAAGGATGAGAAAGTCGATGAGCCCAAGGACGGTTTCGGTGCTGGCGCGCTCGTCCCCATGGTGGGTTCCGTTGAGGAAGATCGCCGGAAGGTTCTCCGGATCGCCGCGGCTAATGACCAGGTAGTTTATGGGACGGCCTTGTTCCGACCTGCCGAGGTGATGAAAATGCACGAGCTCAGGCCGTTCGCGCGCCATCTGAAGCAGGTAGCTGTCAATGTCGTCTTGCGAATGATAGTGGGAAAATTCAAGCGCTAGCGCGTGCGTCGTGGCAAACAGCCAGACTAGCAGGCCCAGCAGGGGCTTCGCCATGGCCCTTCACTCCGTTGATGTTTGGAACGGAAAAGAGAAGAATTCTAATCAGGTAGGTATAGGTTAAATGGTAGCGGGCCAGGGCTGGGCCTGTCAACCGGATGAGTGGCCGATCGGCCAGTTTCTTTCTGGCAAAACTTAGACTGGTTTATCTAAGAGTCCAAGTGCCGTTTAGCCAGGCTGGAAGGCATCGCGCAGAATCGGCTCGTAGCCTTCGGTACGCGCTGCAGCGAGAACTTGGGTGAAGTCGTGAGAGATGGTAGCTCCAGCCATTTGCGTCACCTCATCTTCGGTCGGTAGGTCAAAGTCGTTGGCGCCGTAGCGAAGCCCTTGCAGTGCGGCCTCGTTCTTGGTCAGCACGGAGGTCCGGATATGTCTAATATTGTGGAGATAAATCCGGCTAATAGCGAGCCAACGGAGGTACTCGGTAATACTTAGTTCAGCGCCGCCGAGGGCGTTGTTCCAGGGCTTATAGGTCCAGCAGAGAAAGCTAGTGAGTCCGCCGCCGACGCTGTCTTGGAAGGACCTTAGACTGGCTAGGTGGTTGAGGCGCTCCGCCAAAGTTTCGTCAAAGCCGATCACCATGGTTGCTGTCGAGCCAAGGCCCGCCGCGAGGATGGCTCGCTGCGCTAAGAAGTAATCCGCTACTGTGTACTTGCCGGGACTGTGCCGCCGCCGAAAGCCGTCATCTAAGATCTCGGCGCCACCCCCGGTGATCCACCGGGTTCCTGCTTGGTGCAGGATCTGCGCACCTTCGTTGTAGGGTATCTTCGAGAGCTTGCAGCTGAACATGAATTCGGCCACGGTCATCTCGTAAAAAGCCAAGTCGTCGCCATAGCGGGCGTGGATGCGCGAAAATAACTCGGCATAGTCGTGCAGTCGCAGCTGCGGATGGAAGCCGCCATTGAAGCCGACCAACTTGCCGCCGAAGGCCACCAAGGCGTCGATCTTGGCGCAGACTTGATCGAAGTCGAGTAAATAGGTCCCGCTTTGGTGCGGCAGGCGATAAAACGAGCAGTAATCACACTTGGCCACGCAGACGTTGGTGTAATTGACGATCGCCATTTTGATATAGGTCGCGGTCTGCGGCTGGTGCAACCGGTCGCGTACTATGGTAGCTAGCTCGCTGAGTAACTGGTCGCTAGCATGCGTCCACAGGGCCTCAGCTTCCTCCGTGGTGATGACGGCGCCACTGCGAATCCTATCGGCAATGCATTCAACCGTCGGCGAAATCACGTGTAGGTCCTCTGTGTAGGTGCAAGGTGGCGGCGCCTTCGCTGCTGCCGCGCCCCACTTTAGCTCGCGGGGGTGATCCAGGCAAGAAAGCGACCGCCTAGCGCCAAAGTTAGAGGTTGATAAGCGGTGTCGACCAGATTCTTCCTGCGGTTGTCAACGAATTCTTTGGTTGCTTACCTAGGGAATTTTGTCTAAAGGGTGAGTCGCTAAGCGAGCCTGCACAACCTAAATGCCAGAATCCAGAGTCTTTGTGGTGGTTGTAGCGGATGTACAGCGAGGAGAGTCAATCATGGATATCTTGCACTTTCTCAAGTCCCACCATGACGCCATTACAGCGGCTTGCAGTCAACTAGAGACGACGACCTGTAGCAACCAGCGGCGTCTGGAGTTTGTTGCCCTAACGCAGCGATTAGAAGCCTATATGACCCTCGAACAGGACTATTTGTACCCTGAAATCGCTGGTCTATTTCCGGGTGCCGATAACCTCGTGGCGATTGGTGCAGCCAACGCTGCGATCATCGATAGGCGCCTGAAGTCACTGGCAAAGCTTTGGTCTAAGAGCGGTGAGGAGCAGCCTGGTTTTGCCCCGCACCTAGCCGAGCTGCATGCTGTTTTGGTCAAGCATTTTGAGCAGGAAGAGCAAATCCTCATGCCCAAGATGCGCACCCTCATGCGGACCGAGGACCGTGAGGATCTCGGTCAGGTATTTGCCGATGCCGAAGCCGATGGCCTCGCTGCGCTCTTGCTCAAAGCCAAGGACAAGACCGCGGCGGTCGGCAGTCGCAAGCGCGCTTAGTCGAGGTGAGGGCTGGAACAGGCCTTGACCGCGACAAGCAAGACGCGATACGTAGTCTGCTCCCGTATGCCTGAGTTAGGCACAACATTCTTTGCTACTGTGGGTTTTGTCATGAAGAATAGCATTATCGCCCAGTTCGAAAAGCGCGTTTTTAGCGAACGCAAGCAACACCCAGCCTTCCGCTCGGGTGACACCGTCCGCATTTCCTATAAAATCCAGGAAGGTGCGGATAAGGCGAAGTTTCGCATCCAGCAATACGAGGGCGTGGTGATCCGCTTCCGCAAAGGGACCGCAGACTCCAGCTTTACCGTGCGTAAAATCGGCGCTAACGGCGTTGGCGTTGAGCGTTGTTTCCCCCTCTACTCGCCGTTCGTTGACTCGGTGGAAGTGGTCGCCTCGGGGATCGTCCGCCGCTCGCGTCTATACTACCTGCGTGATTTGGCTGGTAAGGCCGCACGTATTCGCAGCCGTTTCCACGGCAAGCGTGAGCTCATGGCCATCCCAGGCGCAGACGCTCCATCGCAGCAAGACACCGGTGCCGAACCAGCTCAGTAATGGTTGAGGGCATTGACGTGGTAGTCGATACACGGGCGGCCTTGTTCGCCTCTGTAAACGATAGCTAAGTCGATTCTGATGGTGTTGAAGGCAGATTCAAGGCGCGAACTCATCGCTGTGGCACCACGCAGCAGGGCTTCGCGCTTTTTTCGTGGTAAGAGCTGACTGAGTTCGCGTTCCGAGTCTGGGCGGTGGCGACGCGCCTTGACCTCAACCACGATCAGCGTTTGGTGTTTTGACGCGACCAGGTCTAGTTCAAAGCCAATGTGACGAAAGTTGCGAGCCAGGATCCTCCACCCTTGTTGCTGCAAGGCAGTCGCAACGTGGTGCTCGGCGTCAGCGCTGCGACGCTGCTGGGGCGTGAGGTTTAATCGGGGCAAAGCTAGTCCGGTGCAATGGGCAAATGCCGTGCTGCGCAATCATAGCAAGGTGTAGCTTGGTCCCGTAACCGACATGTGAGGCAAAGCCATAGGCCGGGAACAGACCAGCCTGTTCGTGCATGTACTGGTCTCTGGCCTCTTTAGCTAAAATGGATGCTGCGGCGATCGAGTAGCAGAGAAAGTCGCCCTTAATGACAGCCTGCTGGGACCCAGTATAACCAGCTAGCGGCCATTTGCCGTCGATTAGCAGCATATCGATGGGCGTTTTACAGTCGCTGATCGCTCGTCGCATGGCGAGAAAGGTTGCGGCGACGATGCCTTGGCGATCGATCTCCTTGGCGCTGGCGCTGGCGACTTGCCATTCGACGCAAAGATCGATCAGTTGGGGGACAAGCTCAGCTCGCTGCTTGGCCGTCAGCTGCTTCGAATCTCTGATCAGCTGCCGCCGCTTGCTCGGCAGGCGCTTAAATTTATTCCAGTCGATGATCGCACATCCGGCGTGGACCGGCCCGGCCAGGCAGCCGCGGCCGACCTCGTCGACCCCGGCCAGACACATGCCAGACTGTAACAAGCTGCGCTCAAGCCGACCCCGGGCGCGCGATAGCGCTCCCGGCGACTGAGCCACTACAGACCTTTCTTGATCAGGTCGACCAACTTGGTCTTAGGCACGGCACCGACGACGGTGTCGACCACCTTGCCGTCCTTAAACAAGGCGAGGAAGGGGATTGAGCGCACGCCGTAGGTCGCCGCGGTGTTGGCGTTTTCATCGACGTTCATTTTGCCGATCGTGACTTGGCCCTTGTATTCCTGAGCCAGGGTCTCAAGCAGTGGGGCAATCGCGACGCAGGGTCCACACCAGGGGGCCCAAAAATCGACAAGCACTGGTTGGGTGGATTTCAACACCGCGGCGTCAAAATTCGCGTCGGTGATAGAGGTCGTGTGCTCGGACATATGCTCGTCTCTCCTTCTATGCAAGCGCCACATTCGGCCAGATTTGCTGATGCTTGTCAAGATCTGGTCGGCGCCGGCTTAAGTGGCACGGCTAAACATGACCAGGTACACGGTTCTGCCGCCGTGATTGAATGGGCGTCGTTGCGTTGTCATATCTTTTAGACCAGAAGCAAAGCGCTGCGCGACCGCCTCGGTCGGCGCTAAGACAAAGCCAGCCAGGGCTCCTGGAGCGCCGCTGATGGTTTTTGCCAAACGCGGATACAGCCGGTCGACGGCGGCACGGTCCTCAAGGCGTAGGCCAAAAGGCGGATTTAGCGCAATGAACAGGTGGCCGTCGCCGGCCGGCCAGGTGCACTCGAAGAAGTCGCTGTGGATGATCGTGAATGTGCTGGCTTCGCCACCGGTCGCCGTCACGTGGTCGTTGAAGTTAGCGGCATTGATGCGCAAGGCCTCAACTTGGGCCGCGTCATCGTCAATGAAGGTGACCTCTAGATGGCGGTCTTCCGCCTCCTGCATCTTAGTCAGCGAAGCACGGCGCATAAAGTTCATGGTTGCTTGTGGGATGCACGGGAAAGCCTCAGCCCCAAGGGGGCCAAAAAAGATCCACGGCGGAATACGGTGCAAGGCGATGGCAGCCTCAAAGCCCAAAGTTCCGCTACCAGCAAAGGGCACCAAGATCCGGCCTGGTTGGTACGATGCCCCTTGGTGCTCGGTAGCAAAGCGTAGCGTCGCTTGGATGCAAGCGGCGGCGATATCTTCCTTCACCGTGGCGGTTCCAGCCAGGGCCTTTTTATAGTGACGTTGGTACAGCGGGCGCCCGGCGAGACTCAGTGCAAAGGCGATGCGATCATCAACCAGACGGACATCGAGCAGTTGCCGTGCACTCACCTTTGGCACCTCGCCGATGCCATGCTTGGCTAGTGCCTTGCCGACAAGTTCGGCGACTTTGCCCTCATGAAACACATGGCTGGAGGTAGACGCCACCCGCAATCCTATGCTGGTCCCTCGTGTTAACAGAAGCGGCCACGGTACGGCGGCACAGCGGTCTTTGATTTCACCGATCGATCCAGCTCGCCCTGATCCGACCATCCACAGCACTTCGCGTGCTGTCGTCAGCAGCGCCGTCAGGGACACTAAGGTGCGCAGGCTCACCTGCGTGATCGCAATCGATGTTGGTGTAAGCTGGCACTGAGGTTGATCGGCTCCGTCGACCTTAAGCGTGGCCAGAAGTGCCAGGATTTCAGCTAGGCACAGGTCACCCATGCCCTTGGCAAAGCGCACCAGCGCCTCTTGCGGCCGACCGAGGATCTGCCGTTTAATTAGCTTTTCATACGCAGCGCTACCGACTGGGGGTATGGCCTCTGCAGAGCCATGAGGTTGTTTGAGCATGGCTTGTTTGAGTTGTGCTGGCTTAGGCAATTTCAACGGTTAACCCCGATGCTGCGACGGTGGCGTCGAGGATTCGACCACCAACTTGTTCCATAGCTATTTTAACGGCTTGATGCTGTTGCGGTGGCGTGAACACAGCCATTACGCCGCCGCCACCCGCACCGCAGACACGGCTGAATTCGGCGCCGGCTGCGCGGGCAGCGAGGTCGATCCGCCTCGTTTCTTCGGTTTCGATGCTGGGCCACATGGCGATGCGCTGAAGCCACTCTTGCTGCGACAGCTTCAGGGTCTGCCTAAGATCGCCCGCCGTGACGGCAGCGGCGCAGTCTTCTGCCGTGGCACCGAGGATCTCGAAGGCAGCGAGGAGTTCTGGATCCTTGTCGAACAGGCGCTTGAAGATCTCCCAGTTGTTCAGGGCCGAAGCGCGTGATTTACCGCTGTAGCAGAGGATGAGTTCATCTGTGAGCCCGGGTAGCTGGGCGGCCGGCAGGGTTTCGACCTCCACCTTGCCAAAGGGAAAACGCAGGATATTGACACCTCCGCGCATGCCCCCCCAGTAGTCCTGAATCCCAGTGGGTGCATGGATGAGCTTGGCTTCGGCATCCTGGACGACTCGGATGAGGTCAGCTTCGCTAAGCGTCGGCACTAGGCCGTGCAGCTCGCGCTGCTTTTGTAGTGCACCAGCCACGGCGACTCCCAAACACGACGACCCACCTAACCCGGCGCCAGCCGGTGACATGGCGTTGGTTTTGATGGCTAGCGGTGCTCTCTCCGCCGACCAAAAAGCGCCGAGCAACAGCCCCAGTAAGGGTAACTCGTGATTGCCGACGACCGTCGCAAAATCGCCTTTAGTCGCCGTTTCCTGATCAAGGCTGATGAGGTGAAACAAGCCATCCGGACTGGGCCCGACCTCAGCCTTCGCGTACAGGGTTACCCCGACGTTGACGGTCGCCTTATGGCGCAGCAGATGGTGAATCGGCCATAAGTCCAGGGTACCACCGGCTAAATCAATCCGCGTCGGAGCTTTGGCCCGGACCGTTTGCATAAATGTCTCCTGCCTTCAAATCGTCCCTGTTATAGTGAGAGGACCGTCCGCACGTTCATCTCAGCTCGACTTTGGCGCTTTTCGGGACGGCTTGGCCAGCCAAAATCGAGAAACCACCGGATTGAGCCGGCAAGAGTCCTTAGCATGTCTTCTAGCCCTGTTTTCTCTGGTCGTCGCCTGCGTGTTTGCTACTGGAGTGCCGAAGCGCGCGTGGTCGACGCCGACAGCATGGCTCTGGAACAGCATCTTAAGCGTCTTGGCGATGTCACATTGACTCACTTGAAAGCTCTGGAGGGTCCAGAGGCTGCCCACTGCGACCTGTTGATCATCGCCGCGCAGAAGATTGCCGCCGTCGACTTTTCGCGCTGGCTGGGTGGCTTACGCGGGCGCATCCAGGCTTTGGGCACGATTTGGACGCCTGTGGTGATCCTTGCGGATATTCCCTTTGAGGGCCTCAGCGAGATCCTGCCGACTGCAGTACAGGATAATTGGTACTTCGATATTTTAGCGCCCGCACATTTGGCCTCGCTACCGATTCGCGTGGCTAATTTGGTGCGCATTCATGACCACCTACAAGAGCTCAAGCGCTACAGTGCAGCCCTCGAGGACGTCAGTACCAAGGTGACCACGCTGGAGGCGCAGGTGCGCCAGATGCGCGCGAGCAACCAAGAGCCATGAGCTATGTCGATGTCGAGGGCCTGCGCCCTCCTGAACTGGTTGCGCACTATATATTAGCTTGTCAGGGGCAGGCCTTATTTCTCCCTTACCAAGACTATGCTGTGATCGACGAGTGGCTGCAGGCGGCACCTGATGTCGATGCCTTATTGCTGATTCTGGCTGAGTTGCTGCCACCTTTTTTTGGCGGTAAAGACCAGCGCCCTGGGGCTCAGGCTAAGGCGAAATCAATGGTGGGCCTGCGCAAGCTGGTCCTGCGTCGGTTGCGTGACCTGAGTTTGCACCAACCATGAGGTTTTTTAATGAGCAAGAGCGATAGAAGCAGCAAGAACCTTCAGGCAGTGGTCGATGGGTTGAATATCGGTCATTACCAGCGGCACATATTCATCTGTACCGGTGACAAATGCTGCAGTGAGAAGCAGGGAAAAGAAAGCTGGGACTACCTTAAAAAGCGTATGCGAGAGTTGAATCTGGTCGATGACTCGGTGTTTCGGACGCGCGTCGGATGTCTCAGAGTGTGTCGTGATGGGCCCGTTGGCCTCGTCTACCCCGAGGGTACCTGGTACAAGGATTTAACTCCTGAACATATTGAGGCGGTGCTACAAGAGCATCTGCTTAAAGGCCAACCGGTTGAAGCACTCACCATCGCCCGCAATCCATTGCCAGCTTCGCCTTGAGCCATTCAGCGCTCGCCTAATCCTCATGGTCTAAAGAGGCGCTTGGGTGCAGTGGGGACTCGCCATCTCCCTCCTCGTCAGGATCCGGGGCTTTACCGGCGATGCGAAAACCCTCGTCGGCCCAAGCTATGATGTCTTCATTTTTGCAGCGCTCACTACAAAACGGCCGAAATGGGTTGGCTATGTCATAGACCACGCTTTTCTTACACGTCGGGCAGCTGGTAAGTCGCGCTGGTCGGATCTTTGGTTCGGTCATGGTTCATCCGTTATGACGATGAAAGAGTGCGTAGGCGTTCGGGCCAAAGGAAGCGCGGCAGGTCTGGTGCTTCGCCGTGGGCCACGAGATCAGCGAGGCATTTTCCTGCCCAAAAGCCAGTGGTCAGGCCGGCGCCCATAAAGCCAGTCGCGACCAAGGTGCGGCCGCTACCAAAAAATGGTCCAATGAGCGGTAGCTCGTCGCATGGATTGATGTCAAGCGAGGCGTGGCTGGATAGTACCTTGACCCCCTCAGCAAACCTAAACATCTCGCGTAGCGTCGCCAAAAGCTGCGCCGTGACCTTGGGCTCGACGCTGGGCATAGTCGCTTCGATCCCAGCCATCGGTCGGAGGTAGCGGGCACCACCTAGGCGCAGCCGGTTAGGCGCTGAAAAAGCCCCCCATTCGTGGGTGTTGTTGGCACTGAAGGCGGTACCCACAGCGTCCTTGGGCAGGTGCTTGAGTGCCAGATGTAGCCATTGATCAGCGAAGCTGACAAGAGCTGGAGCCAGGTCCGGAAGGAGGGCTCGGATTTGGAGATGGGCGGCTGCGACGACGATTTCGCAGGAGATGGTCGAGCCATCCACAAGCCGTAGCAACGGAACACCACCTGCGTCATCAATGGCTTGGACCACGTTCAAGCGCGGCAGCGTTGCAGTGTCGCTTTGCAGCTTATTGAGCAGTGCGTTGGGATCGACCCAGCCGCCGCGGCCACCGTCGCTTTGGACGCCGAGGATGCGGCTTTGCAGGCTTTCGAGGAGTCCATCTGGGTCAGTGCCTGCAGCGTCGATCAGCTGAGCTGAGAGGCCGTTGGCTGTCATCTGCGCGACGGCCAAAGCAGCCTCCCTTTGTTCGCTGGGGCTTACAAGTAGGCGTAACCTCCTGCTTTTTAAGTATTTAATGCCGCCCTGCTGCATGTACGCGACGAGCGCATCGAACGCCGCGTCGCCAAACCGCCATAAGGCGATGGCCCGTTCTGCCGTGTGCGCTTGCGCTACCCTGGTGAAATTGTCGACTTGCCCGCCGCTGATAAGTCCAGCCGAGCGGCTAGTGGCATTCGCTTCAAGGCTGGGCCCGGCAATGGCTAAGCGGTGGATACCGAGGCGCTTTAGGTGGTATGCCGTGGCGAGTCCCGAGATACCGGTGCCGATGACGACGACATCGAAGGATCTTTCTATTCTCATCAAAAAAGCCTAGACTCGGTCATTTGACCGGTTAACGGGCAGCCTCCGCCTTGCAACAGTAAACTATATGAACAAAATTATATCGATATTGGTAGGGGCTTTAGTCTGGGCGGCGGCTTCGGCAGTTGCATCGGCTGAACGCCAGTCCATTGCGGTGCTGGGGTGGGCCCTGCCTGATCTCAGCGGTTCCGCGCCGCAGCGAGCGGCTGGTGACGATCCCGTCGTCGGTCGGCAGATCTGCCCCGCGTTGACGCGCTTAAACCTCAGCCTAAAAAAATCCGAAGAGCTGTTGCTTAAAAGGGTCAGCCACGAGCATCCCAGCTCCGGGGACGCCGTAGTCTTCCACTATGAACTACGACCAGGGCTCTTTTGGTGGTCTGGCCAGGCCGTGACAGGGGCGGAGCTAGCGGGTTTTTTGCGCGCGCAGCTGCCCCTTCTTGCCGCGGAACGCTCAGATGGTCTGTGGACAGTGCCAAAGTTTGAGGTCCGCACCGATGGCCCGCTTGGGGCGAGCATCCACTTTCAGCAAGAGCCGCCGTTTGGGCCGTTTATCGTCAACGGCGCACCATTTTTTCGCTCGGTAGACGGCGGACAAAAGTCTTCCTTTGCGTTTGAGTGCGTCGGTCTGTACCGCCCCACCCTCAAGCCCTTCGGTCTGCTATTGCTACCCGTGGAAAGCTACAAATCGACCAAGGAACTACCGCAGGTGGCGATTTACCAAGCAGCGGAACGGCCGGCGAAGCTACCTCCGCAGTATCTAGAGCTGCGTTACGCCAGTGCGATCACCAGCACGCCTGAGCAGCGTCCTTCGGATAGAGGCTCAGGCTGCAATCGAACGCTGGAGCTGCCGCAAGTAGCCATGATCGTCTGGAACACTCAGAATGGGCTTATGGCTAATCCAGGACTGCGTCGGGCACTAAGTGCACTGATACCGCGCGCGGCCCTGGTGGCTGCTGGTACGGCGCAGTTAGCGGAGGTCACCTCGTCGCTAGTACCTCACGAGCATCCTGGATATCACCACCAGACCTCCACCCATGGTTTTGATTTGCACGCTGCTTCGGCGGCATTGAACCGCCTTGGTTATCTACGAAAAACCTCTGGGTCGCCGCGATTGGACAGCGCCGGAGCGCCGCTCACATTGACCTTCGTTGCTTCTGGTCCGTTACCCAACCTCGCCGAAAAGGTACTCGCCGATACCTTCGCCGCTGTTGGCATTCGACTGGAGTTTAGGGTTAGTAGCAAACAGGACGCGGACAGCCAGCTCTTTGATGGGACCTTGGCGCTGTTTGACATCGACTGGCCTCGCCTTAATCTCCTTGGCAATTTTCACCGAGGTCGCAAGGTTTATGGTCCATTTAATGCACCAAGCGATGCGGAGCTGGATCAGCTTCTCGAGCGATATGCAGCAAGTTTAACGACGTTGCTGCCGGATTTTACCAGCCTCATGCAGGTGCAAAAAAGGCTCGCGGAGTTAGAGCCCGTCACCGTTCTCTTCCGTCAGAAAGCTTGTCTGGAGAGTGGGCCAGCCGTGCGTCTGCCTGCCGGATCTCTCAACCTTCGCGACCCAGACTGGTTTCGCCGCCTCCTATTATAGGAGGGGCGGGCTTTTAGTTCTCAGGAGTACAGAAATGATCGTTTTAAAATCAGATGCAGAGATTGATGCGATGCGGTCTGCTGGCAGATTGTCAGCGACCTTGCTCGACTTAATCGGCGACTACGTCAAACCGGGTGTGTCGACCCTCGAGCTTAACGACATCGTCCATGACTATACCGTCAAGCAAGGCGGTATTCCCGCTCCGTTAAACTACAAGGGCTTCCCGAAATCCATTTGTACCTCGGTCAACGAAGTGGTGTGTCACGGCATTCCGAACAGCAAGCAGAAGCTGAAAGAGGGAGACATCATCAACATCGACGTGACCTCGATCGTCGATGGTTTCCATGGTGACACCTCGCGGATGTATTTCGTCGGTCAGAATATTCCGCCGGTCGCACGGCGACTGACAGAGGTCGCACATGCTTGTTTGTTCAAAGGGATCGAAGCCGTGCACGACGGTGCTCGGACCGGTGACATCGGCGCTGCAATTCAACGCTATGCCGAGGGGCAGGGATTTAGCGTCGTACGGGAGTTTGTGGGGCACGGGATCGGTCGAGTGTTTCATGAGGACCCGCAAATCCTCCACTATGGGCAAGCCGGAAAGGGCACGCGGCTTGGGCCTGGGATGGTGTTTACGATCGAGCCGATGATCAACGAGGGTCACTGGAAGGTCAAGGTACTGCGCGACGGGTGGACTGCCGTGACCATTGATAAAGGCCTCTCGGCCCAGTGGGAACACACCCTGGGTATCAAGAGCGACGGTGAGGTGGTCATCCTGACCGAGTCACCCCTTGAGATTGCTGGTCGGCCGAAGATGTGATGGTGTCGACAGTGGGCGTCTGTCGAATCAATAAACATGCAGCCCGTGCGTACTTTCAGTGGGTTACAGTGCCTTCGTAGTGGCACGTTGTTTGCTTAGGGAGAACTGAGACACTCGGGTGGGTGTTTGCGACCCGGAGTCTTCCCAACGCTGCTGTAGACAGGACTTTTCCCATGAATGATGCCGCCCCAATCTTCGACCGCAAGTTCGACCAAGCCATGTTGGAGCAGCTAGGTACGCTGCGTATATTGCGACTAAATATGGCGGAAACCCTGCTTAAAAACCTCTCGGTCACCACCGAGCAGCTGCTGGCTCGTGGATTGGTCGAGGCTGTGGACCAGAGTGAGCTGCGCCAGGAATTGGTTGAGCGTATCCGGACGATGCGGGAGCGCCTAGCACACCCCGAACGCATCTATGTTGATGAAGTCGAATTCTACGATGAACTCGTCGACGAAGATTTAGTCGATGATGAAGTTGTCTGGCAGGACGACGAGCAGGACTAGTTCAGCCGCCGGCTGGCGGTTGATAGGCCACTGGCTCGATGAACATGCCGTTAACCCAGACCATATCATCCGGATCCACAAGGACTTTGCCTGGGTCCGCATCCGGTGCGGGCACTTGATAGTAGAGGACCCGACCAAGGCGGGCGACGTGGTCGAGGATCACCGTCGTTCCCACCGCGATCTCGCCTTTCCGAGTCGTGCGTTCAAGGTATTTGATCCGGTAGAGTGGCACGGCTTCCTGGTAAACGGCCTTTCCTCCAGCTAGCTTGTTGGTGATGCGCCAGGTGTAATACTCGGGGTGCTCAGGGATCTGCACACCGGGAGTTATTCGCATGGGATCGGCCGGCCGGGGTGTCGGCGGTTGCGGATAGGTATGATGGATCTTGCCAGTCGGTGGTGTCGCACCAACCACAGGCGAGCTAGTCAGCAACAGCAAAGCTAGGGCTGCTCCAAGTCGCATATCGTACTCCTGAATCGCGTCGTTGCTTCAGGATGATCATCGGCTGATTGCCGCTCGACTTGAGCGAAGACGTGGTTGGGCTGACTATCCGAGGATGACGTCTTTAATGTCGGGTAGGTGCTCTTTGAGGATCGGCACGATGCCATTAAAGAGGGTTATGGCGCTTGATGGACAGCCAGAGCACCCTCCGTACATTCGCAGGGTTACAACGCCGTCATCGACATCGAGAAGCTCGCATCCGCCCGCATGAAGCTGTAATTGCGGGTTTATTTCGCTCTCGATGAGTGCTTTAATTTGTTCAATCATAAGACGGCATTCGGGTTAAAC
>Ga0315283_10000518_pt1 | contig 28647 bp, 23 predicted proteins | sample YL17G09_0_MG_FD_204541 | JGI IMG/M metagenome (GOLD analysis project Ga0315283, IMG submission 204541) | Sediment microbial communities from Yellowstone Lake, YNP, Wyoming, USA - YL17G09_0 | ecosystem: Environmental > Aquatic > Freshwater > Lake > Sediment | place: USA: Wyoming | collected...
CGCGAACATCCTTCAGTGGGACTGGCATATGCCGGAATCAAGGCTGTGATTTGCAAGAGTGTGAATCGTATTTTCTACCGTTCTTCTGTAAACCAGGGCTTACCTATCATCCTGCTTCCCGAAGCAGTGGATGCCTATAAACAAGGCAATACAGTTGATATTAATTTCGAAAGCGGAAAGGTGACTATCTCAGGAAAGGAATATGGTTTCTCTCCTCTACCAGATAAGTTGGTAGGCATTTTTAAAGCCAAAGGACTGGTGAATTTTGTGAAAGCCAATGCATGATCTGAACAATTCATAAACGTAACGGGCTTTCCGGAACCGGGCAGCCCGTTTTTAATGATGTGCTTATTAAGAAAGAATAACACACAGACAAGGAGAATATGGAGAACGGCAAAGCCCTCAACGAAGTTAAACGCGGAGATTATTATTCTCTGTGATGATCAATAAATTTGCCAGTCAGGTCTCTTCGAAATTCCGTGATCTACTGTTTCTGTGGTGAGTATTTACAGATCCTTTAGTGAATTTCCTGACTTCGTATTAATAATCTGGCAACAACCTTATCAACCGGTAAGGTAAATTCATCTTCGTTAAGCTGATATAAAGGAATCCAGCGAAACCATTGAGCGCCTTCTATTAACTTGTCAAAATCAAATGGCTTTGAGGCAACATTCACGCGTGTCGGATTACTAAGCTCTGCAAAGTAATAGATGCTCATCAACTGCTCTGTTTGCGGAAGAAAGAATGTTGGCTGAAAAAAATCCGTTGTATAGAAATGGTGCTGAATTTTAATCTCCTGCCCCATTTCTTCCATACATTCCCTTCGCAGGCAATCAATAGTTCCTTCTCCGAAATGCATTCCGCCACCCGGGAATTTCGTTAAATGTTGCCCCATTCTGAATTCATTTGTGATTAAAATGGATCCTTCATGCATAAACAATCCATAAACGCGGATATTGAATCTGCTTATCTGCTCTGCCATGGTTGTATCTGGCACTAAATTATTTGTCATTAATTGCTGTTTTGTTTTCCCTGTCTGCTGGCCTGGATTCAAAAAAAAGTGATCGTTTTCTTAGCCCTGTTTTTAGTTTACTTCATCTGTAAACCCATTTCTGTCCTGTCCCCCCACTGGGCGGCATTTAGCTTCGCTGAACTCACTGCGTTCGGAATTGCAAATTCCGCTCAGCGGGGGATCGCTAAGCTAAGTTCACCTATCCCTTATTTCCTGTCTGTTTGGTCTTCACTCCTTTTCCAGAAATGTGCTTGCCCTTGTGTTTGCATACGCCGCAAAGAAGCCGACCGCTCCATTGCTTATATTGCCCGGAATGTTCGCCGGAGGACCGCTAAATAGCGGATTCTGTCCGGCAACTTCAGTTTGCACAGCCTGTATGAATTTGAAATACTCAGAGGTAATACTTGCCACCTTCAGTGAAACAGTATCCCCCGGACTGAGGCGCTGATCGGCTCGTTCCTGATTCAGGAAACCAACGCCTATTCCATTCGTATAATTGCCATTGTACAATTGGTCGTCAACCACGAATTTTTTATCTATAGTATCTGTTATCAAGGTCTGGTTCTGATATATGTCGAACATATAAAAATCCGTTGTGGGCGGATCGAGAACGTAGCACTGCACTTCGTAAAATCCTTCATTCCCCCAGTCGGGGTGATATTTCAGCCTGATTGAATCCAAGGGCATTATCGGGCGCAATATGCTACTTGCCTCATATGTTAAATAACCGTTGATAGGCTCTTTCAATAAAACCTGGAGATTATAAGTATGGTTTGGCAGACCATATACATCCGGAGAAGTTTGATACATACCTGGCGTTGTTTCTGTCAGCGGCCAGGAGTTTTCTCCATCGCTAATGGTGAGTGTAGCTCCGGTAACAAGAGGTGCTGCTTCATTGTAGAAATAGCTCGATGTAGTGGTGAGCTTAACCTGATGTGGTATTGTATCTGTAGTGATGGCGCCATCCACAACCAATCGTGTATAAGAACTGTCGAGTTTCAGATCTATCTTTTCGGTACAGCCCCACAAGATTATAAGTGCAAAGGAAAATAACTGGAAATATATATTGTGTTTATGCATCTTTACCGGTTATTCAAAAAGTAAAATTATATGTGATCGACGGAATGGCTGAAAACAGGTAGGTTTTCTCGGCATATGTTACATTCGGATTATTATTGTCCTGCACAAAATTGATGGTCCAGGCATTCTTGCGGCCATACGCATTGTACACTGAAAAATTCCATTCTCCATGCCAGCGCCGGTTTTTCTTATGCCTGCCTTTTATAGTTGCTGCAATATCCAGGCGATGATAATCGGGCAGACGATAAGCATTACGGTCGGAATATATCGGAACGATTTTGTTGCCAATAACGGCACGACCGGTAGGAAAGGTAACCGGAATGCCGGTTGCATAAATCCAGTTGGCCGAAATAATAATTCGCTTCGAAAGTTCGCAATTTAGTACAACAGATATATTGTGTGGTTTATCATAGGGAGCACTATAGACATTCCCGTTATTGATTTGCTCTACCTTGCGTTTACTTGTCGAAAGTGTATAGCTTATCCAGCCGTTCAGCCGGCCCTCAGGTATTTTAACCATCATTTCGAGACCGTATGCCCATGCATCTCCAAATCTGAGTTCGCCATCCAGTTTTTTATTCAGAAGTAATTGTGCATGATCACGAAAATCGATAACATTATTCATCTTTTTGTAATACACTTCAACGGATGTTTCTATCCTATTGTGCCTGAAGTTACGGAAATAGCCCAGGGCGACCTGGTCGGCTACAGATGGTTTAATATTGGGAGACGAAGGGAACCATATATCAAGTGGTGTTCCGGCAGTAGAATTCTGCGCCAGGTGCACATATTGTACAGTCCGCGAATAACTGGCTTTTACCGACGATAGTTCATTTATTGTATACGTCAGTCCTATCCTTGGCTCCAGTGCTGCAAAGTTATTAAAGAATTTACCTTTGCTATATACCGTGGAATCTACAGCTTCGAACGCGGTATTATAATGGTAAAGTGTTGCTGCGCCTACATTTTGAAAAACAGAAAAGCGTAAGCCATATTTCAGCGTCAATAATCCCGAAATCTTTTGCTCATTGCTGATGTAAATCCCATGCTCGAGTGCAAAGTTGCCGGGAAGCACATATTCAGAGATCAACGTACTATCACCCACCCCTCTTGCTTCGCCCGGGAAAAATTCGTGGTACGTGGAGGATGCACCGAATTTTATGGTTGACAAAGGTGAAAGGAACCAGCTGAAATCAGCTTTAACACTGTAATCGCGTAAATTCGACGTCCATTTAAAGGCACTTGCGTCTCCTTCCGGGGTTCCCAGGCTATAATCGTATTTACTGTAAATGATTGAAAAATTAGAGAAAAGACTTTTGGAGAAAAGATGATTCCAGCGGAGTGTAGCAGTTTGATTACCCAAACTCATACCGGCAAATTGATTACTGAAAATGTCCCGGCCAAAATACCAGGAAAGGAAAATGCGGTTGTTGTCATCGAAACGATGCGTGAGCTTTGTATTAAAATCGTAGAAATAAAGTTTATTATCGCGCACATCTTTATTATGTGCCAACGGAAGAAAAAGATCGGCATAGGTTCGCCTTCCCGAAACAATGAAAGAGGTATTTTCATTAAATACAGGACTTTCCAGTGTTAATCTGCTCGAAATAAGCCCTATTCCGCCGGTAGCCGAAAATTTACGGGAGTTCCCATCCTTCATGCGTACATCCAGCAATGAGGAAAGCCTTCCTCCGCTGGAAGCCGGAATATCACCTTTGTATAGCGTAACATCTTTAATGGCATCGTTATTAAAAACAGAGAAAAAACCGAGCAGATGAGAAGCGTTGTAAACAACGGCTTCATCAAGCAGTATAAGGTTTTGGTCGGGGTTGCCGCCGCGAACGCTGAAGCCGGTGGCTCCTTCGCTTGCAGCCTGCACACCTGGCAGCAATTGAATGGCTTTGATCAGATCTACTTCGCCAAACAGCGCCGGAATCCGATTGATAGCTTTTACATCCATTTTAATAACACTCATCTCCGGATTTTTGACATTATCATCTTTACGCTGCCCTACAATCTCTACTTCGGTCAGTTCTTCACGCCTCAGCATGAGTTCCATATTCAATGTCACGTTCTGACGCAAATCAACCTGCTGTTGCTTTGTGGCATATCCTAAAAATGAGAACTCCAGTAAGTAGCTGCCCTCGGGCAAACTGATCGAATAAAATCCATAAAGATTTGTAGTAACACCCGATTTGAGAGTGCGAATGTAAACCGTAGCTCCAAAGAGAGCTTCCCCATTGCTGCCGTCTTTTATGTAGCCGCTGATAGCGTAAGTCTTTCCGGATGGATCGGCAGCAAAGGCAGAACCGGCAAAAGAAAATAATGTGATCAACAGAATAATCCCGGTAAAAACAGATAGTCGCATATTTTTAGAAATGCTTGTCTCCACAAATAACTTTGGCATTACAATATATACCCGATAATAATAGATTTGTTCAGTTTTCTCCTTAAGCTGATCTTTGGCATAAAGATAATTGTTAATTCTTTAAACTATATTTACATGCAAATTAACGGTTAAAGTTAATTAGAATGACACAATCACGATCCCCCACTTTGAATTCACCACTAAGTAATGTATTTTTGTGTGTTCATCAATGCCATTAAAAATGATAATTGTAACAGGATCTTCAGGTTTTATAGGCAGTTGCATGGTCAACAAGCTTAATAATAAAGGGGTTACTGCAATTGTTGTGGTCGACGATTTTTCGAACCCAGCCAAAAACCGTAATATCGAGCATAAGGCAATTGCAGAACGTGTGCATCGCGACGACTTTTATTTATGGCTGGAACGGCATCACAAACATGTTGAATATGTTATCCACCTTGGCGCCCGAACCGATACAACTGAATTTAATAAAAGCGTGTTCGACCACATGAACCTGAATTACAGCAAAATGGTTTGGAGTTCCTGCGTTAAACACGGACTGCCACTAATATATGCATCTTCGGCGGCAACTTATGGTATGGGCGATCTTGGTTTTGCCGACGACCATGCTTTGGTGGCTCAGTTGAAACCGCTAAATTTATATGGAGAGTCCAAAAACGATTTTGACAAATGGGCTTTGACCCAGGAGAGACAGCCGCGGAATTGGGTTGGTCTCAAGTTTTTTAACGTCTACGGACCAAACGAATATCACAAAGAGCGTATGGCTTCTGTTGTGTTTCATGCATTTAAACAGATTAAAAATGGCGGGAAAGTTAAGCTGTTCCGTTCGCATCGCCCAGACTTTGCCGATGGAATGCAGTTGCGCGATTTTATTTATGTAAAGGACATTGTAGACGTAATATACTTCCTCATGCATCATCAACCCCAGAGTGGTCTCTTTAATTTGGGCACTGGAAAGGCACGTACATTTCTTCATCTTGCAGAAGCTACTTTCGCTGCATTAGGGCAGCCATCAAATATTGAATTTATTGATATGCCGGCGGATATCCGTGAAAAATACCAATACTTTACTGAGGCACCAATGAATAAGTTACGACAGGCTGGATATTCCTTACCTTTCAGATCGCTGGAAGAAGGTGTTGAAGAATACGTTCAGGCCTACCTGGCAGAAGGCAACTATTACTGATTTGTACTTCAATATCTTTGCCCACTTAATACTATCGCGTCACTTATCCCCATTCGTGTGCTGCCAAAAGGCTGAATAGATGTATGATTTTGATGAAATAATCCCACGGCAGGGCACTGACTGTTTGAAGTACGACCTGCGCGAAGCCTTCTTTGGTGATGCAGATGTGCTGCCTATGTGGGTTGCCGATATGGATTTCCGGACTCCGGACTTTGTAGTTGATGCCGTTAAGCGCCGCGCCACACACGAGATATATGGTTATAGTATGCGAGGCGCCGGCTGGTACGATGCGGTGATCTCCTGGCTCGATCGCCGCCATTCATGGGCAGTTGAAAAGGACTGGATTGTTTTCAGCCCCGGGGTGGTTCCTGCGCTCAACATGGCAGTATTAGCATATACCCAACCCGGCGATGCTGTTATTGTACAGCCTCCGGTTTACTTTCCTTTCTTTTCCGCTGTGGAGAATCATGACCGCAAACTGGTGTATAATCCGCTGAAACTTGAAAAAGGCCGACTATGTATTGACTTCGACGACCTGGCCGAAAAAGCAAAGCAAGGTGCCAAAATGTTATTCCTCTGTAACCCGCATAACCCTGGTGGCAGCGTATGGTCGAAGTATGAACTTACTACGCTGTTTTATATCTGCCGCGAACATAATATTCTTATCATCTCCGATGAAATACATTCCGACCTGGTACTCCGCGGCCGTAAACATACAGTTTTGGCAACCGTTGCGCCCGAAACCTCTGACCTGGTGATAACAGCCATTGCACCCAGCAAAACCTTTAATCTCGCTGGCATGGCCACTTCAGCATTGGTAATACCCAACAAGGTGATGCGTCGTCGTTTTTCCGAAACAATAGAGAACCTGCACATCAGCCTGGGAACCCTTTTCGGAAACATATCATCCCAGGCGGCTTATACCCATGGCGACCAATGGCTGGACGAATTGCTCGACTATCTCCGGCGCAACCTCGATTTGGCCGAAACATACTTTCGTCAGCATCTTCCTCAGATAACAATGATCCGGCCCGAGGCTACATATATGGTATGGCTCGATTGCCGCGGACTCGGTTTGAACGACGACGAACTCCGTGATTTTATGATTAAAAAAGCAAGGCTCGGACTAAACGAAGGGCGCTCTTTTGGTCCCGGAGGTTCCGGGTTTATGCGGATGAATGTGGCCTGTCCTCTTGCTGTGCTCAGGGATGCGCTTGAAAGGTTAAAAAGCGCTGTTGGCAGGTTGAAAGTAAAATGATTCGACAGAGATTATTAAATCCATTAATATTATGATTGATCTGAGGAGTGACACTGTTACCCGGCCAACGCCCGGTATGTTAAAAGCTATGTTTAGTGCACTTGTTGGTGACGATGTTTTCGGCGACGACCCAACAGTGAATGCACTGGAGGAAAAAGTAGTACATATGTTCGGAATGGAAGCCGCATTATTCTGTGCTTCCGGCACTATGGCCAATCAGATAGCAATTAAGGCGCATACCCAGCCCGGGGATGAAGTGATATGCAACAAGTTGTCGCATGTTTATTATTACGAAGGCGGAGGAATAGCTGTTAATTCAGGTGCTTCGGTATGCCTGCTGGATGGCGACCGTGGCCGTATTACCGCTGCTGATGTGCGTAATCACATAAATCCTGATGATATTCATCGCCCGGTTTCGCGCCTGGTTTCGGTGGAAAACACCATGAACAAAGGCGGTGGGGCAATCTACGATTTTTCCGAATTGCAAAAAATTGGTGCAGTTTGCCGCGAAAATGGCCTGTCCTTCCACCTGGATGGAGCGCGTCTTTTCAATGCTTTAACTGAAACCAACGAGACACCGGCTGATTATGGCCGGTTATTCGATAGTATTTCAATTTGCCTTTCCAAAGGCCTTGGGGCGCCGGTGGGATCAGTGCTTGTAGGCTCCGCTTCATTTATTCAGAAAGCCCGGCGCATACGCAAAGTATTTGGAGGAGCAATGCGACAGGCAGGTTACCTGGCTGCTGCCGGAATTTATGCCCTCGACAATCATGTAGACCGGCTGGCCGATGACCATCGCCGGGCTGCCCATCTTGGTGCGGTGTTAAGTTCCCTTCCATTTGTCGAAGATGTGGTGCCCGTACAATCAAACATTATATTCTTTAAACTCGACGATAGGTTAAGCGAGATCGACTTCTTTGCGCAACTGACCAAAAATGATATTCACGCTCTGGCACTGTCACCCGGCAATATCCGCTTCGTAACACACCTCGATTTTACAGATGAAATGCTGGAAGTCATCGAAAAGACACTTCGTTTGATGTAACAAAAGAAATGACTGTCTCAAATGTAGCACTTGGTTCGTTATTAGATTTCACTGCTTTTTATCTCCATTTCGACTCCCCTTCGACAGGCTCAGGGCAGGCTTCTCAGCCTGACAAGCATTTTGACTTCGCTACCATTGATATATTTTTGTATGTGACTAAATAATAATAACTTAACTTAATTCTAAATTGCTTTTTATGCAATAAATTACAACTCAATATGACAAACATTTTATTTAAAGTAGAGTTCTTTTACTCAAACATCTTTGTCAGGCTGAGCAATGTCACACTGAGAAGCCTGCCCTGAGCCTGTCGAAGGGGAGTCGAAGTGGGAGTCGAAGCCCATTCTTGTTAAGCTTGTTAAACATGATGCTGAAGGATGTTTTAAAAATCCGATCAGGTTTCTACTTCGCCACCTTCGATGTTAAACATCCAAAAATATTTATTAAATATAATTTACACTTCAAGGTGATTGAGAAGCAAGAGAAGACCCTTCGACTCCGCTACCATTGAGGTATTTTTATATATATCTGATTATTAACAATATAACTTTATCCATTTTGTTTTTTATACAATATATTACATCTTAGTTTGATAAAAAAGAAGAATGAGAAGACCCTTCGACTCCCCTTCGACAGGCTCAGGGCAGGCTTCTCAGGGCGACAGAGAAGAATAAGTATAATCCCCGACTCTGATAACATTTATGTATTAATTCTAACGTCAATTATTATTACTTTTTATGAAATATATTACCCCTCAATGTGACTAATTCGAGTTAGAATAGAGTTGATTTACGCTAACAAATTTTAAATTATTTTGTAACTGCTTATAAATTTGTTTGTTTCAATCAATTTATTTTACATTTGCCCGAACTAAATATCAAAAAACCATGACCATAGGAGTGCTCAAAGAAATTGCAGGAGAGAGGCGTGTTTCGCTACTCCCGGAGAGTGTTGCAACGCTCGTTAAAATGAACGTTACGATGTTGGTAGAGTCAGCCGCAGGAATGAACGCGTTTGCTTCTGACGATGATTACATCGCTGCCGGTGCAAAAATCGATACGAAGCATGACGTGATTGCAAATTCCGATATACTTATCAAGATCAACCAGCCCGAAAAGGAGGAGCTGGACCTGATGGCCGAAAGCAAAGTGCTTCTTTGCGTCCTTAATCCTTATTTTAATGCCGGTTTGTTAAAAGAGCTGGCCACGAAGAATATCACTTCTTTCAGCCTCGATGTTATTCCCCGCACTTCGCGTGCCCAGGCAATGGACATTCTTTCATCCATGGCTACAGTGGCTGGTTATAAAGCTGTTCTAACTGCAGCAAACACCCTGCCCAAGTTTTTTCCCATGTTCATGACTGCTGCCGGTACTATTAAACCAGCCAATATGCTGATACTTGGCGCTGGTGTTGCAGGATTACAGGCGATAGCCACTGCGCGTAAACTTGGAGCAGTTGTTTATGTATTTGATGTCCGCGCCGCCGTGAAAGAAGAAGTAGTTGGCCTCGGCGGTAAATTTGTAGATGTAGAAGGTGCAACCGACGACAAAGCTGCCGGCGGTTATGCGGTTGAACAGTCTGATGAATTCAAACAACGTCAGGCTCAAGCCATCCACGATCAGGCTGTAAAATCGGATGTAATTATTTGCACCGCTCAAATCCCTGGCAAGCGTGCTCCGTTGTTGCTCAAAAAAGAGACTGTTGAAGCTATGCATCCAGGCTCAGTCATTATCGACCTTGCTGCCAATACAGGCGGTAACTGCGAAGTGACTAAAAATGCTGAAACGATTGTCCATCAAGGCGTAACAGTCATCGGGAACTCACTGTTCCCGGTGGATATGCCTACAGATGCAAGCCGGATGTTTGGCAAGAATGTCATTAATTTCCTCAAACTCATTATCACTAAAGAAGGTGGCTTAAACCTGAACTGGGAAGATGATATTGTTAAAGGTACTGCAGTTACCCACAATAAAGAAATTGTGCACGAAAGAGTAAAAGCTGCTATAGGATAGTTCCAGGGTTTTGAAGTGCCAAAGTGCCAAAGTTCCATGTACCAATGTTCCAGAGTTCCGAAGTTCCGAAGTGCCAAGGTTCCAGAATACCGGGAAGGAAAGAGGCTAAAAGAAGTGAAATTTTAAAAAGTTATATGGCGAAGAATTTTGAAGAATTAATAGTTTGGCAGGATCCGAGGATGTTAGCAAACAATGTCCATTCTGCTTTCATTGACTCAAAAGATTTTTCTTTCCGCGATCAGATTAACAGAGCTGCTGTTTCAATAATGAATAACATTGCCGAAGGATTTGAACGCTATTCAAAGCCAGATTTTAAGGGGTTTCTTCAAATTGCCAAAGCATCCTGCAGTGAAGTCCGCAGTATGTTATACCTTGCCCTTGATTTTAAATATATTGATGAAACAAAAGCAATAGAAATGATGCAACTCGGTGTTAAAATAAAAGCAGAAATCATTAACCTTATGAACAAACTATAATAACCCCGGAGTCAAATAGCACCTGGAACACGGCACATTGGAACATTGGAACATGGAACATCGGAACATTGGCACATTGGAACCTTGGAACATCGGAACCTGGAACTTTAGAACTTTTAAACCCTTAATCCTTAACGAAATACAAAATAAATTTATAATAAAATACTCTAACTAAATAACATACAACTTATGGAAGAAATTTTGAAATTTTTCCTGGAATATAAAGAGATGATTTTCATCATTATCTTATCCATATTCCTGGGAATAGAAGTGATCTCGCACGTGCCTGCTGTACTGCACACGCCACTTATGTCGGGGAGTAATGCCATTCATGGTGTGGTAATTATTGGCGCTATCATCGTGATGGGTCATGCCGAAAGCACCCTCTCACTCCTTTTCGGCTTTATTGCCGTTATCATGGGCACACTCAATGTGGTAGGGGGATTTGTAGTGACTGACCGAATGCTCGAAATGTTTAAGAAAAAGAAATAACAGAGACAAAACATGGAAACACTCTCAAATTTCACCTCCGAACTCTCAATTCTTGAGATCTCATATCTGGCAGCTTCAATTCTTTTCATTCTCGGACTAAAGAAACTGAGCCACCCTGCCACAGCACGCGCAGGTAACCTTTGGGCAGCTGCCGGTATGGGCGCTGCCATCCTGTTTACCATTCTGTTCCATAAGAAAGATGGACTGCCAATTGGTAATATTACCTGGATCCTCATAGCTATTACCATTGGTAGTTTTATTGGCTGGTATGCCTCCAAAAAAGTGAAGATGACGGCTATGCCTCAGATGGTTTCCATTTTTAACGGAATGGGGGGCGCCTGCGCTGCACTGATATCCATGATGGAATTCCCGAAAATGCAGAATATGCTGGCTTCCGAAGGAGCTCTGAATATGCTCAATGGCGAAGGCATTGCCATCCTGCTTGGGTTAATGATAGGAGGTGTTTCATTTGCCGGAAGTATGATTGCTTTTGCCAAACTGGATGGACGCATTGGCGATATAAAACATCCGATCCTTCGCACTGTCAACCTGAGCTTTTTAGTGTTGCTGTTGGTTGCATTGGTTGTGATCCTTTTCATGAAACCTGAAATTGACAACAACCTGCCAATATATCTCTTTGGATTGGCAGCTTTGATATATGGTGTTACTTTCGTAATGCCTATTGGTGGCGCCGACATGCCGGTAGTAATCTCACTGCTGAACTCATTCACCGGTGTGGCAGCAGCAATGGGCGGTTTTCTCTATGGCAATCAGGCCATGCTCACCGGCGGTATTCTTGTAGGATCTTCAGGTACTATCCTTACCATTCTCATGTGCAAGGCCATGAACCGTTCGCTGCTCAATGTAATCATTGGTGCATTCGGTGTGGCTGGCGCTGCTGGTACAGAGACGGGCGATAAAACTGTGAAGGAGATAGCGCTTAGCGATGCTGCCGTATTGCTCAGTTATTCGCAGAAGGTATATATTGTTCCAGGCTATGGCCTGGCTGTAGCCCAGGCTCAGCATCTTTGCCACGAACTCGACAACCTGCTTTCAAGCAAAGGCGTTGAAGTTAAATACGCCATCCACCCTGTTGCTGGTCGTATGCCAGGTCACATGAATGTGTTGCTTGCCGAAGCCGATGTTCCTTATGAAAAACTCGTTGAAATGGAGGACGCCAACAACGAAATGGGGAATACTGATGTAGTGATAGTTATCGGTGCCAACGATGTTGTAAACCCCGCTGCGGAAGATGATCCTTCGAGCCCTATATACGGAATGCCTGTTATAAAAGTACTGGATGCGAAAAACATTATTGTTATGAAACGTAGTATGGCCGCTGGTTATGCTGCTATTCCGAACAACCTTTTCTACCATGTGAAGAACCGTATGCTGTTTGGTGATGCCAAAGCTACTTTGCAGAAACTTATTGCCGAGATCAAGAGCTTGTAGAAATCAGAATCACTTCTAAACCTGATTAATTCCTAAAGTATAAATCTCAATAAAGACAAAAGATAAAAGGTTAAAGATAAAAAATATTGAAAGTGGTTTGCAAATGCCTGACTTTTATCTTTTTACTTTTGTCTTTTATCTTCTGCATGAATAATGCAGGTTAAGGCCTATTTCCAAAAAAATAAGCTTTAGAAAATCAAACTGCTTACCAGTTCCTGTCGGCCTCCTCAATCACTGCTTCTGAAGAGCCGTGACCCAGGTAGCGATCTATGATAGCATGAACAAGATAGATAAGAGGCGTTAAGACGATAGCCAGAAATACTTTATAGAAGTATTGCACCATTCCTACTTTAAGCACTTGCTCCATGCTCCAGTTTCCCAGGAAATAGAACGCGATAGTAAGAATAACGAAGCTATCTACCAGTTGTGAAATTACGGTAGAACCTGTGGCTCGTAACCAGAGTTTTCGGTGCCCGGTGATCTTACGCAGGTAATGGAAAGCATACACATCAACCAACTGGCTGAGCAGAAAAGCTGATATAGAACCTGCGATAATTCCCAGTCCCTGTCTGAATATGGTAGAGTAGGCATAGTTGATATCAAATGGCTGGCCATGGGAATCCAGGTTGTTTATCTGCAACCAGAAATCGGCAGGTGGTAGTTTGGTTCCACCGAGTACAATCAGAAATGAGTACCCCACAAGCATTGCTGTGATAAAACTAAGTTTGCGTACGCCACGTTTCCCATAATATTCGTTTACAATATCGGAAAGGATGAAAACCACAGGCCAAATGATAACACCCACACTCATGCTAAAGTCAAGTTTGATGTTTCCAAACAAAGGCAAATGAGCAGGCAAAAAGCCAAGTAATTTCTCGGCCGAAAACATCTTAACACCGCTGAACTCAGCCACCAGGGCGTTGGTAATAAAAATACATGCAAGCACAAAATAGAGGTTGTGTTGCTTTAGCGATGTGGCTTTGGGTGTGCTCATCTTTAATTGAATATGGATGATTGGAAATTTGCTTGCTACAAGCAAGCTATGAAAGCTTTAGTGGGTTATACAATTGTTTTCGGGAAAAAGATACAAAGTTATAAGGTAATAAAGTCATAGCAGAGAATGATTCGCACATTTTAGAACCGTTGAGCTCATATATCAGATTAAGTATAATTGATGAAAATGCCTTGGCCGTCCAAAGTGTGTTGATTATCCTATCAAAACATATTTCAAGCTTATTTGTTCAGATAGCACCTCCTGATATATTGCAGAATCTCAGATACTTTGTCGGTTAACTGAAATGAATTTAATTAATTCCTATCTTTGCTCTTGCAAACATATATTGATCAGAATGCCGCATGTTCTAATCGTTGACGACGATTCTACCTTTTGCATGATGTTAAAAGCCTTTCTTGAAAATCAGGGCTTTACAGTGAAAGAAGCGTTCAGTGCAAAAAGTGGTCTTAAAGCCTTAAGCCAGGCTACATTCGATATGGTTCTTACGGATTTCCGGTTACCAGACAAAGATGGTATTCAACTCCTGAACGAAATTAGAAAAGAGTGGCCGGGCCTGCCAGTTATTTTGATGACACGTTATGCTGAAATCCGCACTGCGGTGAGCGCCATCAAACTAGGTGCTTTCGAATATGTTACCAAACCTGTGAATCCCGATGAACTGCTGCTTACTATCCGGAAAGCATTGGAATTGGATTCTTCCGGAAAGCCGGCTGAAATGGAACCTTACAAATCCAGTTCAGCGCGCAGTAATTTTCGCTATGTACATGGCGTAAGTGCAGCATCCATAAAGGTAGACCAATACATCAAACTGGTAGCGCCTACAGATATGTCGGTCATCATTCAAGGTGAAAGCGGAACAGGCAAGGAATACATCGCCAGGATGATACATCAGCAAAGCCATCGCAGTTCAAAACCATTTGTGGCTGTGGATTGTGGTTCATTGAGCAAGGAACTCGCTGTGAGTGAGCTTTTTGGGCATGTAAAGGGCTCGTACACCGATGCTTCCAGCGACAAGGAGGGGCAATTTCAGACAGCTAATGGCGGAACACTTTTCCTCGACGAGATTGGTAACCTGAGTTACGATATACAGTTGAAACTCCTGCGTGCAACACAGGAGCGAAAAATAAGACGGATTGGTTCCAATAAGGATATTGAAATTGACGTTCGCATTCTTGCGGCTACCAACGAAAACCTCGACGAAGCTGTGCAGAAGGGAGGCTTCAGGGAAGACCTGTTCCACAGGCTGAACGAATTTAAAATAATCGTACCTGCGCTACGCGACAGGATTGACGATATTCCGCTGTTCGCTGACCATTTTCTGCATTCAGCCAATCTGGAATTGCACAAATCAGTAAAAGGATTTAATGAACAGGTAAAACAAGCATTTTCCAATTATTCCTGGCCTGGGAATATCCGCGAATTCAGGAATGTGATTCGGCGTGCAGTGCTGCTCTCAGGTGCTGATAAAATTTCCATCGAGCAACTTCCTGAGGAGATCATAGCTCCTCCGCGGATAGAGAAACTTATTGACATAAGTACAAGCGAATCGTTTGACCTTAAATCGATGGCTGAAAAAAATGAACGTTCCATGATCTTGAACACCCTGGAAAAGGTTCACTACAATAAGTCCAAAGCGGCCCGTTTGCTGAATATTGATCGTAAGACGTTGTATAACAAGATGCGCATCTATAGCATCGATGGATAGAGCTTTCTGCTCTAATCGCCTGTTTCTTTCTCCAACGCAGGAATCAAATCATCCAGAACGCTCCTCAGTTGTTTCACAGCCTGAGCTGATGCCTTTTGATCTACATCCCCGGAACGTTGTTTGTCGAGCATTAACAGGCTTTCCATAGCGATATGTATACCAAAGTGCCCGTATGAAGTAAGCATTTTATGCGCCATTTCTCCCGCAGCCAGCCAGTCACGTTTTTGAGCATGACTTTCGAGCATAGCCATATCTTCTTGCGATTGCAGAACGAAGGATTGTAATATCCTGACGAGTGTTTCGGGTTTATTCCCTGCGAATTGCCTGATGCGCGAAAGGTCATAAAGAGTTGTAGGGTCCCTTGGTTCAGCAGAATCAGCCTCGATTCCATTTGATGATGGAGGAATTGCCAAGGCCAGGACTTCATGTATTTTGTCGTACACTTCATTCTCTTTAAAAGGCTTTAGTAAAAAGCCATCAATCCCTGCAAGCAAATATCCGTCAAGGTCTTCCTTCACGGCATTGGCAGTAAATGCTATTATCGGCACTGCTGATTTGCGCTCATCGGGCAGGGCACGGATAAGGCGGGTAAGTTCCATTCCACTCATCTCAGGCATATGTATATCAGTGAGTACAAGATTGAAATCGTTTTCGCTGGCCTTTTCAATTCCTTCTCTGCCATTCATGGCAACTTCTATTGACATTCCCCAGTTCTCCATGATAATGCGTGTCAGCAAAATATTAAAAGCGTCATCGTCGACCAGTAAAATCTTTTTGCCGCTCAGAGATGCAATGTCTGCTGATGCATGCTGCTCCTGTTCGTCAGGATTTGCAGCCGAAACCAATGTGCAGGGTATCTGTAGCGTAAATTTAGAACCTAAGCCGGGAGTGCTTTCTACCGCTATGGTGCCATTTTGCATTTCGACCAGTCGTTTGCAAATGGCCAGGCCAAGTCCGGAACCGCCATATTCGCGTGTGGATGAAGTATCTGCCTGGGTAAAGTCGTTGAATATCATCGAAAGTTTATCTTCCCCGATACCAATTCCTGTATCCGAAACACTGACTTGCAGGATTAAACTGCCATCGGTTTGCAACTGTCGTTCGCTTTCCATCCTTACCGAACCTGTTGAAGTGAATTTTATGGCATTTCCGACAAGGTTCAGCAGTAACTGTTTCAGTCGGAAAGGGTCGCCCAGGATAGGTTCGTCAGCGTTCTCAGTCGTTGTCAATTCAAATGTGAGTCCTTTGTCTTTCGCACTTCCCGTAAGCGTCTCAAATACTTCGGACATAACTTCCTGTTCCAGAAAAGGAATAATTTCGAAACTGAGTTTTCCTGCTCCAAGCCTTGAATAATCAAGGATATCGTTCACAATCTTGAGTAAATGCTCTGACGATTTGTGCACGACATCGAGGTAATTTTTTTGCGAATGACCCAATTCGGTTTTGGCCAACTGTTCAGAAAAACCGAGTATTGCACTCAGTGGCGTTCGTATTTCATGGCTCATGTTAGCCAGGAATTCTTCCTTAACTTTGGCAAGTTTCTCTGCTTTTATTCTAGCTTCAATAAGTTGATTGCGGTAGGAATTGGAGCGGGCAACACTCCGGAAGATTAAGATAGCAATAATAAAAATGGCAACGAGCGATAAGGATACAACGATAAAAATTACTTTAATGGATTCGCTGGCAATGTATTGGGCTTCGCGCATATTACGGTCGCGCTGTGCCAGGTCCTGTAATTCAATCTGTTTCACTACATCCATCATTTCCTCAATAATGAGTGCGTTGCTGCGTAAAAGTTCGATTTCCTTTTCGCTCATGGCCTGTTGGCGTGTTTCCTGGGTCTTCATCACCAGAAGTAGCCGGTTTACATCTGCATAACTGGAGGTATCGGGTTGGAGAATGATGTTTGTATCTGTTGTAACTTGCGTATTTGTAAGCACTTTAGGCGGTTCAGTCTGGGTGGGTTTTTGTTTTCGGTTTTCCTTTTTCTTAAAAAGATTTGAAAAACGGGTAAAAAAGGAAGTTGTGCCGTTGCTTGATTTGCCGGTACTTGCGGGCATAACAGTATCGAATCGTGTTACGGTAGTGGTATTGGTAAAAACTTTGGCTTCAATAGAACTTTTGCGGCCAGCTATAAGTTTCCGGATAGCGCGATCGGCAATCTGATTCCCTTGTGTGCTGTCAAGGTAGTCGATATAAAGTCTTGTAGCCTTATAGCGATCGTTTAGCATCCATATAATACTGTCAATCCTTTCTGTAACTGTTTCAGAAGTTGAGCGTGCTGTTTTCAGTCTGGCAAGCTTACGGGATATTGCGCTAATATTATCAGAATAAGCCCGGAAATAGTAATAATCCCGCGTGAGTGTGAAGATGCGGATATTGCTCTCGGCCTCACCAAGCAAGGCCAGTACATCGCTGGTTTGCCTTAGTTCGCTGTCGGGTTTGGAAAGGGTGATTAATGAATTTAATAGTTTGTTCGAACTGTCATATGTAATGAAGCCCGCTGCAACAACAGCCAGTAATGTCACCATAAAGCCCAGAAGAACTTTGGCGCGTATTCCTGTACGTGGTCTTACAATGTGATACATCCGCAGTTATTAGTACTCATCCCAACTCTTTATTGCAATTTCATCTATGCCAAGTTTGCAGAATGCCAGAATAAATGCGCTGGCCAGCCTGGCATTGGTTATCAAAGGTATATTGAAATCAATTGCACCACGCCTGATCTGGTAATCGTTATCCAGTTCGTGTTGCGAAAGGTCTTTGGGTATGTTTACAACCAGATCGATTTTGCGGTTGCGGATAAAATCGAGTGTATTCGGTTTTTTTGCTTCCTGCGGCCAGTAAAGCAAGGTGGTTTCTACGCCATTAGCCGTAAAAAAATCGTGTGTACCTTTGGTGGCATATAGATTGTATCCTTTGCCTGATAGTTGGCGAGCGCTTTCCAACAGTTCCACTTTATACCGCACGGGTCCTGATGAGAATAAAATGTTCTTCTCCGGAATGCGATACCCAACCGAAAGCATAGCCTTTAAAATAGCTTCGTAGAAAGTATCGCCGATACAACCAACTTCTCCTGTGCTTGCCATATCAACACCTATTACGGGGTCTGCACTCTGGAGCCGCGAAAACGAAAATTGCGGTGCCTTTACACCAATATAATCGAGTTCAAAAAGCGATTTATCCGGTTTTTGCACTTCCAGCCCGAGCATAATGCGGGTTGCGATGTCGATAAAATTGGTTTTCAACACTTTGGAGACGAAAGGAAAACTTCTGGAAGCCCTGAGATTGCATTCAATCACCTTAATATCATTATCCTTTGCCAGGAATTGGATGTTGAATGGACCTGAAATATCGAGTTTCTCAGCTATCTGACGCGTGATTTTCTTAATCCGGCGTATCGTTTCGATATAAATTTTTTGAGGAGGGAATACTATTGTGGCATCACCCGAATGCACGCCTGCGAATTCCACATGTTCCGATATGGCATAAGCTATAATTTCGCCGTGGCGTGCTACAGCATCAACTTCTATCTCTTTGGCCTCCTGAATAAATTCAGATACCACTACTGGGTAACGATTGGAAACGTTGGTTGCCAGCGTGAGAAAATGTTCGAGTTCGCTCCTGTTAGAAACCACGTTCATAGCGGCGCCAGAGAGTACATAGGACGGGCGGACCAATACAGGAAACCCGACCAAATCAGCAAATGCATGGATATCGGCAACACTGCTTAGCTCTTTCCAACGTGGTTGGTCCACATCAATATCATCCAGCAACTGCGAAAATTTATGGCGATTTTCAGCGTTGTCAACAGATTCAGGTGAAGTGCCAAGGATATTTACGTGCTGGACATGCAGCCGCATTGCCAGGTTGTTAGGGATTTGACCACCCGTGGAAATGATCACTCCTTTGGGCGCTTCGAGTTCTACGATGTCCATCACCCTTTCGAACGTAAGTTCATCGAAATACAAACGGTCGCAAATGTCGTAGTCTGTACTTACCGTTTCGGGATTATAATTTATCATAACTGAACGAAAACCGCTTTGACGGATGGTATGCAATGCATTTACACCACACCAGTCGAATTCCACACTGCTTCCGATACGGTAAGCTCCTGAACCAAGCACTACTACAGATTTTCCGTCGTTCTCAAAATCAGGGTCGTGATCAGCACCATTATACGTGAGGTAGAGGTAATTGGTCTGAGCAGGGTATTCTGCAGCAAGTGTATCGATCTGTTTTACGAAAGGTGTTATCCCATGCTTTTTCCGGTATGTCCTTACTTTCAGCAGTTCTTCATTAATAAGTTCGGGGTCGTTGCTGAAGATAAAGCGTGCAACCTGGAAATCAGAAAATCCCATTTTTTTAGCTTCTCTCAGCAGGGGCAGGGGCAGGGCTTCGAGTGTTTCATAATGAAGCAATTGATTTTTCATCTGCGCGATATGCAACAGTTTCTCCAGAAACCACTTGTCGATACGGGTGAGTTCATGTATCTTATCAACAGTGTAACCTAATGAGAACGCCTTGGATATGGCAAAAATACGCATATCAGTGGGATTGGATAATTCGCTGTCGATATCCGTTATTTCAAGTTCCTTATTGCCCACAAAGCCATGCATGCCCTGGCCAATCATGCGCAACCCTTTTTGTATTGCTTCTTCGAATGTGCGCCCAATAGCCATCACTTCGCCAACACTTTTCATACTGCTGCCGATCAGTTTGGATACACCCTGGAATTTTCCGAGGTCCCACCGGGGAATCTTCACGACAATGTAATCAAGTGAAGGTTCAAAAAAGGCGGTTGTGGTTTTTGTGACTGAATTTTTGAGTTCATGGAGGCCATAACCCAATGCCAGTTTGGCTGCAATAAATGCTAAAGGGTAACCGGTGGCTTTGGATGCGAGAGCGCTGCTGCGCGAGAGACGTGCATTCACTTCAATTACACGATAATCCTCGGAAGATGGGTCGAGCGCATACTGTACATTACATTCTCCTACAATTCCAATATGACGGATTATGTCAATGGAAATTCGCCTGAGTTTATGATATTCCCGGTTGGTAAGCGTTTGCGATGGCGCTACAACAATACTTTCACCGGTATGGATTCCAAGCGGGTCGAAATTTTCCATGTTGCAAACAGTAATACAATTGTCGTAGCGGTCGCGAACGACTTCATATTCAATTTCTTTCCAGCCTTTAAGTGACTCTTCAACAAGGATTTGGCTCGAATATGAGAAGGCTTTTTCAGCCAGTGTAAACAATTCTTCCGCGTTACTGCAAAATCCGCTGCCTTGTCCGCCCAGAGCAAAAGCGGCCCGGATGATAACGGGGTAGCCTAGTCCATTGGCAGCCTTCAACGCCGATTCCATGGTTGTTGAAGCCACACTTCGAGGTGTCAGGATACCTATTTCGGCAAGCCTGGATACAAAAAGTTCACGATCTTCGGTATCCATAATGGCTTGCACAGGCGTTCCCAGAACACGCACATTATATTTTTCGAAAACTCCGCTATCGTACAACGCAATGCCGCAGTTTAGCGCTGTTTGCCCGCCAAACGAAAGCAGAATGCCATCGGGGCGCTCCTTTATAATCACTTCTTCAACAAAATAAGGCGTTACAGGAAGGAAATAGATGCGATTTGCATAATCTTCAGAGGTTTGAACGGTGGCAATGTTCGGATTGATAAGCACGGTTTCCACACCTTCTTCGCGCAAGGCTTTGAGTGCCTGCGAACCGGAATAGTCGAATTCGCCGGCTTCACCGATTTTGAGGGCTCCTGAGCCAAGTAAAATAATTTTCTTAATGTTTTCCATGCCTGATTAAATCAAAAAAATCATCAAATAAAAATTCGGTATCCGTTGGCCCGCTGGAAGCCTCCGGATGAAATTGCGAGGAGAAAAATGGCTTGCTTCTATGCCTGATTCCTTCGTTGGTGCCATCGTTGAGATTAATGAAATAGGGCTCCCAATCGTTGCCCAGGGTGGTATTATCTACTGCAAATCCATGATTTTGTGAAGTAATGAAGGATTTTGATGTTCCGGCAATGATAACTGGTTGGTTGTGGCTGCGGTGCCCGTATTTTAGCTTGTATGTTGAAGCACCGCCAGCAATGGAAAGTAATTGGTTGCCCATGCAAATTCCGAAAATAGGTGTGTCGGTTTTCAGTGCTTTGCGGATATGTGCAATTGTAGCCTGGCATTGCTGAGGATCGCCAGGGCCATTTGACAGGACAATACCATCAAATTGTTGGGTTGTAAAGTCATAATTCCAGGGGAGTTTTACCACTGTGGCATCGCGTCTGATAAGGCAGCGGATGATGTTATTTTTCACACCACAATCTACAAGCCCGATGCGGTATTGTCCGCTACCAAAGGTTACAGGCACGGGTGTGCTAACTTTAGCTACAAGATTGTCAGCGTTAGGGTCGTAGAATGGAATGTCGGCGTCATCGAAAACGATTTTTCCCAACATAGTGCCTTTCTCGCGCAGCCGCTTTGTAAGCGAACGTGTGTCGATTCCACAGATTCCCGGAATCTTTCCACTGATAAGCCATTCAGCGAGGCTGTTACTGGCATTCCAATGGCTGTAAGAAAAGGAATAATCAGCAACTATCAGCCCGGAAACCTGGAGCATTTCTGATTCAAAATTGAGCAACATGCCATTTTCCAGGATACGATCCGGAACGCCATAATTACCAATAAGTGGATAAGTGGCGACTAATATTTGTCCTGCATACGAAGGGTCGGTCAGATTTTCGGGATAACCAGTCATGGCTGTATTAAAAACCACTTCGCCTGCCGCATTGCCACGGTATCCAAATGAATTTCCGGTAAATACGGAGCCATCTTCGAGGATAAGCCTTACCGGGATTTGTTCAGTCATAAGCAAATTTTCTGTTCGTAAGGATAATTTCTGTACGATGGTTCTTGCTGCGTACTTCCTTTGTATTGTTGGGGTCAACAGGCGAATATTCGCTGCGTCCTGCGGCCATGAGGTGCTTCGGGACCACCTTGCTGCTGTTGGTAACTATTTTAACAATTCACGTTGTATTTTATGATATTCATCTGCTTCTGTGGAATTGCCCGGCGAAGATACAAAAGTTTAGCGCAACAGTTAATGAAGGTCTGATACTGTTCCGGGATTGATTCTAATTTGAGAGAAGTATTCATTCAACTTTTTGATAATTGATTCAATTAGATTAAGAACTTTATCTTTCTTCGTATGTTTGTATTTATTATCCTATTATTCTATGCAAATGGAATAGCCGAAACAATAAGGAGTTTAAAAGGATCGTATTCTTAGGTATTATCAAAATGGAATTAAGCAAGTCGTCAACTTGTATTTTGGAAAGAGAATTGCAGTTTACAGCACCATTTTTATTCCCCGAACAAGGGTATTTGGAAAATGAGCCAATAAAGATGCAAAGATAATAATTTATAAATGCCTTAAATATAGGTACTTGAGTTTTTTTTAAAAGTTTATTTGTTTAATAATGATGTTTGTGTGTTTCATTTGAGTATCTTTGGACACATTTTAATTACATATTACATAACATTATGAAACACGGAAAAGTAAAGTTCTTCAATGAGTCCAAAGGATTTGGATTTATATTGGACACAGATTCAGAAAAAGAGTACTTCGTACATGCATCAGGTCTTATTGACCAGATCAGAGAAGGTGACGAAGTCACTTTTGACCTGCAAGAAGGAAAAAAAGGATTAAATGCAACTAACGTTAGGATAGCATAGTTTATACTTCTTAGACGATTTTAATCTTTAGAGGCTGTCTCAAAACCGAGACAGTCTCTTTTTTTTAATAATTTTCATGGTTTACAGTTCAGTTGGTTAAGCATTTCTTCTTACATGCAGGCAAGTCTCCGTGTGGATCATCAGTACGGGCTTTTGCAGGATGTCTTTTATATCGGCCGACTGGAAGAAGATGCGCATACGCATACCTTACACCTGTGGCTAATAGGAAGTGGGGTTGCGAAAGTGATGGAGCGATAACGATGTTGAATAACGATGTTGGAGGCATAATGGGCTTATGGGCCTACTACCAAGACCATAAGAGCCTCTTATTTTCAAAATTTATATTACATATAACCTGGTAATATATTAATATATAGCGCAGATTAAATAATTGAGAAAAGCTGAGAGCCAGTTTTATTTTTTTTTGCGAGAATATTGATTATGCGATCTTTACTGTAAATAAAGTTTAATAAAAAATCTTTTAAGCTGTTAACCAACATTTTACAAACATTATTAATACAAATTAAGAAAACATTGAGGGAATACCCTTTAAAAATATTGAAATGAAAAACAAAAACAGTTTTCGGATCTTCACATTTGTAATAATGGGACTATTCTTAATTCTTACAAACAGTTGTGGGAAAGATGATAATAATTCGGGAAATGGAGGTATTATTATCAAAGGGAAAATTTCAGGAATGATGAAAAATGGTAATTCATTGACTGATGCTAAAAAACTTTTTGTAGTAAATGTACACATAGGGTCACTAAATTCAAGCTTTGTTGATATTACTGATGGTTCTTTCAGTTACAATTCACAAATGGGAATAGCAACAGCCCTGGTATTTTTAGATGAAAACAATAAATATATTGGAACACTTTCTACCCAGGGATTAAATCTGCTTCCTCTTTGCAATTTATCGAATGGAGAAAATACAACTATAGACTTGGCGACGCTAACTTTGGTTGGAACCAGCGTTATTCCTTCACATGATCCATTAGGTAATGAAATAATTATTACCGATGCAGAAATAAAAAGCTTAAAAGAGATAGATGGTTTTTTCGAAGCTTTATCCAAAAATATTGATGCCGATAATGATGGCATATTAGATGTTTTAAGCAATAAACAACTTTTTATCAAAAGCAAATATTCCATTTCAGGAGGCCAATGGGGGAGTGATAATAGTGCTCCTGTGTTACCTGATAGTGTTAACTATGGTTTAGGCTCTATGCTGGAATTAGATGGTGACAAAGGATTTTCCCTCCCCAATAGTATTGTGTTATCGGGACCTGCCGACAGCCCATATAATGATATTACTACACAATTTATTAATCCGGGTGGAGAGGGTGGTTTTTATTCAGGAATCTGGAGAAATGTTGGCAATACTTTATTGCCCTTCAAAAAGGGGACATATAATCTGACTATTGATGGAAATGACTATACAATGGATTATTCCAATATTGATGCCAAGAAAAATTTGATATTTGTTATTCCTACCCTGCATACGAATAGTGAAGGAAAACTTGTTTCGGTATCTCTGGAATATAAATTACCTAACCATAAAACAATTAATCCTGTGAACATTCTAACGGATGTCATGATACAACTAAATGATGATTCAAATAATCAGTTCTATACCAGTCCAAGGCTAATCAACATGAATGCTGAAATACAAGGATGTGATTGCGTAAAGGGACTGTTTACATATACGTTTGCCAGCCCTTTAGATATTTCAACATTAAAGAGAATTACTATTGCTTATAGTGATTTATTAGGGAATCCATACTTAATAAATTGGAATAAGTAATGAATGAACTTTGTACAGGCTTGCCAACGCTAATCCTTTTTAAATTTCTCATTAATAATACTTTGCAAAGCTTCGGGCTGCAATCTTTTGTCGAATATATAATTCCCCATCACCAGGTAATCCATTTCGGTCCGTATAAAGCAGCGGTAAGCTTCATCGGGTGTGCACACAATAGGTTCGCCCCGCACGTTGAAGCTTGTATTTACCAATACACTGCAACCGGTAAGTTTCTTGAATTCCTGCAAAAGTGTCCAGAATGGAAGGTTGGTTGACCGGCACACGGTTTGTATGCGAGCCGAAAAATCGATATGTGTAATGGCAGGCAGTTCCGACCTCACCTGGTAAAGCCTGTCCATTATCGATCTATTTGCAGATGCCTGGAAATTACAGATTTCATCCTTCACCTTAGCTACGAGCAACATATAGGGAGAAGCTGTTTTCAGGTTAAAATAATCTGCTGCATCTTCTTCCAGAACAACAGGTGCAAATGGCCTGAATCCTTCCCGAAACTTAATTTTCAGGTTCATTCGTTTTTGCATTTCAGGGTTGCGCGCATCACCAAGTATGCTTCGGTTACCCAATGCGCGCGGACCAAATTCCATCCGGCCCTGGAACCATCCAACCACATTTCCATCCTCAATAAACTGTGCAATCAGTGCCGCCATAGCAGGCATCTCATTTACCTTGTTGTATGAAGCGTTATAGCGGGTGGCTACTTTCAGAATCTCCTTCTGCGAAAAACCAGGACCAAGATAAGCCCCCTGCATCCCATCAGGAGTGTCTGGCACTCTTGGTTTATCAAGTAGTATGTGCCACACAGCCAGGGCAGCACCCACAGAACCTCCGGCATCACCAGCTGCGGGCTGAATCCAGATGTTGTCGAAAACTCCGGCTTCGAGTAGTTTCCCGTTTGCAACACAATTAAGAGCCACACCTCCTGCCAGTGCAATATTATTACAACCTGTTAATTTTTTTGTTGTGAGTGTCAGTTTTAAAACGATTTCTTCAGTAACCTGCTGTACGGCCATGGCCATGTTCATATATTCCTGCTGTATTTCGCCTTCCGGGCTCCTGGGTGGTATTTTAAAAAGCTTTCCCCATTTATGGTCATGGGTCATCCGAAGACCGGTGGCATACTTAAAATAATTCATATTCAATATCAGCGAGCCATCATTCCTAATATCGACAAGATGTTCCTTAATGATTTTTACAAATTCCTTTGTCTGTTCTGAATCAGGGTTACCATAAGGTGCAAGACCCATCAGTTTGTATTCGCCACTGTTTACTTTAAAACCGCAATAATATGTAAAGGCAGAATATAAAAGTCCAACAGAATGGGGGAAATGCAACTCCTTTAACATAGTGATTGAGTTTCCTTTTCCATGCGAAATAGTTGTAGTGGCCCATTCGCCAACACCATCAATTGTAAGTATTGCGGCTTCCTCGTAAGGAGACGGATAAAAAGCACTGGCAGCATGAGAAAGATGATGCTCGGTAAAGTATAACTTTGCTTTTTCAAGCCTGAGCAAAGCCAATTCAGAGGTTAACGTCCTTCGCATAAATAATTTTTCCTTTATCCAGACAGGCATGGCGGTAACAAAACTTACCAATCCTTTCGGCGCAAAGGCATGATAGGTTTCGAGCAGGCGCTCAAATTTGATAAAGGGCTTTTCATAAAAAGCAACAGCCGTCACGGTGGCCGGATCAATATTTCCTTCTTCCAATACATATTTGATTGCATTGGAAGGAAAAGAGGCATCTTGCTTTTTGCGGGTAAAGCGTTCTTCCTGGGCAGCGGCAATTATTCGCCCATCTGCAATCAGAGTGGCAGCGCTGTCGTGATAATACGCTGATATTCCGAGAATATACGTTGTCAAATTTGCTTAGAATATAGAGTAAATGAAAGGAGCAAGAGCTGATCCGCCTGCAAAAACGATCAGTAAACCGAAAATCAGCAATATGATTATCAAAGGCAGTAGCCAGAATTTTTTTCTTGTTTTCATGAATCCCCAGAGTTCGCGAAGAAATTCCATAGGTTTAGGATTTTAATAGGTCTTATTTAAATGATCAGCGCCGAATTTGATATTCCTTTCTGTAAAAACGGTTGAAGTTGATTTTTTGAATTCCTTCAACATCAGCCGGTCGTTGCCTCCTAACTTCCTGAAAATGGCAACGGGAACTATGATCAAAATAAAAATGACCGATAGAAGTATTTTAGAAGTAATAAAACCGAGCCAGATCGAAAGATTGAACCAACAAAAAGCAAATGGCCGGAATATCTTCGGTGCTGCAAGATCAAGAAACAGTGTTGCAACAGCAAGTTTATTATACAAGCCTATTCCTGTAAATAAGCCGCCCAGCACAAAGAGTAATGCCAATACGATGCCTGCTTCGGTACACTGCTTTGGTGAAATTTTTACCATAGGGATTATAATTTTAGGTTCTGCTTTAAAAATATTGCAGGTTTATTGCTTTTCCCAAAAATATCTTAGTACATGACAAAAATTACAAGCAAGTGAGCGTAAAAATAGTATTTTACGCTCAACTTTATCAGAAATATTCCGGAATAAAATGAATTTAGCTGAACAGGCGCAGTCATTATACAAAGAACAATGGCTGATTGAGGCTGCTTAAGGCTCTAAAATCAAGTGTGTTCAACATTCAAGATACACATTTGACCGCATCAGACCGGATAAGCAAACTCTTCGCTCTATGTTTGTGGCTTTTGTTTGGGCATACAAAGCTGGTATTTATTTGAATAAAATTTGCCCCATCAGAATCAAAACGCATAGCAGACAAGCAAAGAGTCTTTTTAAATACAGCCTGACTTTACTCGCTAATGTATTGTTTAGTACTGACCTGGATAAATTTCAAGAATATAGTAAATTTTTGTCTTGTTCTTAGTCAAATTTTTCTAATTTTACCATATAGAATCTAAAAAGGTGAAGTTCATACTTATTATATTCACATTTGTACTATACGGATTAAATGCCAATTGCCAGGATAAACTTCTTTCGGGACTGTTTTTTTCATCCCACGAAGCCATTCAGGATAAAAGAACCTCACTGAATCTTACTCCAACCCGGCCATTTGTATTCTCAAATGGATTTTCGCTTGAATTTGATGCGAAATTTAGAAAAGGAGATGGATATTACGGGTATATCTTCAGGATCATCGGGGATAAAAAAACCAATATTGATCTGGTTTCAAATCTGGCTCCAAACTCTCCTGTTTTCAGCTTTATTCTAAAAGATAAAGTTCTTTTCTCCTTTAAATTGACTGATATTCCTAATGGTGGTTTCGATCGTTGGATAAAAATAAAATTTAGCCTGAACAACAAGGAGTCGAAACTTTTAGTAACGTTTAACGGAAACAAACAGGAGGCAATTGTCAGCGGTATTTCAACGTTCAGGAATTTTGAAATGGTATTTGGCGCAAGCCGGAATAGCTCATTTTTAAATACTGATGTCTCGCCGATGTCGTTGAAAGATATTCGGATCTTTGATGCAAAAAATATATTGGTCAATGAATGGCAGCTTTCAAAGCATAGCCAAAACGTTGTTTATGATGAAATTGAGCACGCTAAGGCCCTTGTGGAAAACCCTGTTTGGATTATCGACTCCCATGTAAAATGGCAAAAGCTTAAGGATTTGAAGATCAAAAATCCGCTGGGGATTACAATGGATGAAGAAAACGGACGTGTGTTTTTTGTTGATAATCATGCAGTTTATGTACTGTCTATTGAAAAGTCAACCATTGATACCATCGAATTTGCAGGAGGATCGGCCTACTCAGCTATAGGGAAACAAATAATATACAACAAGTTTACCAACGAGCTTTGGTCGTATAACTTTGCAGGAAATGATATAAGTAAATTCAGCTTTGTAACCAGGAAATGGTCGTTTAACGGAACTTCCGCAGACGAACCAGTCTTTTGGCACCACATTAAGTTTGTCTCTCCAATCGACT
>Ga0315283_10000520_pt1 | contig 28550 bp, 17 predicted proteins | sample YL17G09_0_MG_FD_204541 | JGI IMG/M metagenome (GOLD analysis project Ga0315283, IMG submission 204541) | Sediment microbial communities from Yellowstone Lake, YNP, Wyoming, USA - YL17G09_0 | ecosystem: Environmental > Aquatic > Freshwater > Lake > Sediment | place: USA: Wyoming | collected...
GATCCTCCTGCATGCGTTGTTCGACCTCGTGCTGTTCGCGATTCCGGTGTTCCTCGTCGACGCCCCGGGCGGTGGCCTGCAGCGCGCGCTCGTCATCGCCGCCGGCCTCGTGCCGCTTGTCGTCGTCGTCGTCCGGCGCGTCCGCGCGGCGACCTGGGGCGAGCTCGCCGCCGACTTGCGCAACGGCGCGTGGCAGCCGGCGGTCCGCACCGGCGGCGGCCCGGCGCCCGCCGTCGACCGCGGGCCGGGCGTGCTGAGCGGCTGGATCGTCGCGTTCCAGCGCGCGCTGCCGCTGCTGGGCGCCGCCGGGCTCGCCGCGTGGGCGCTGTGCACGCCCTTTCGCGCCGACGCTCCGCCGCTGCCACAGCACCGCGCGCAGGCGGTCGCGGCAGCCGACGCGGTGCTGGCCGCGCGCAACGTCGTGCTGCCGCCGGCGTGGCACCGCCTGTCCGCGCCCAGACTCGCGCTCGACGAGCCCGCTCAGGCACAGTGGCACAAATTCGTCTGGCGCGAGGCGGGCAGCGACGCCTACCGGAAGCTCGTCGGCGCCACGCTCGCGCCGCCGGCCTGGGAAGTGCGGTACGCGCGCTTCGACGGCGACGTCGCCGACCGCGCCGAGGAGTGGCGCGTCACGATCGCCGGCGACGGCACCGCGCGCCTGGTGCGCCACGCGTTGCCCGAGGAGCGCCCGGGCGCGCGGCTCTCCCGCGACGCCGGGCTCGCGCTGGCGGAGGCGGCCCTGCGCGATCGCCTCGGGAACGATCCGGCGGGGCTCACCCTGATCGGCGCCGAGGAAAAGCAGCGCCCGGCGCGCGCCGACTGGACGTTCGTGTTCGCCGAACCGGCGGTGGACGTCGGCCGCGGCGGGCAGGCGCGCGTGGCGGTCAGTCTGGCGGGTGAAGAGATCGTGTCGGTGGGCCGGTTCGTCCACGTGCCGGAGGACTGGCTGCGCAGCGAGAGCGAGCGTGAGGGCCGGCTCGCGCTCGTCAAGCTCGCGCTCGCCGGCCTGTTCGCCCTCGTCGCCTTGGCCACTCTGGTGGCCGCGGTGCTGCGCTGGACCCGGCGCGAGTGCGACCGGCGCGCGCTCGTCGCCGTCAGCGCGCTCGCTTTCGCGGCCGCCGCGGCAGGTCTCGCCAACAGCTGGCCGTCGCTGGCGATGAATCTCAACACCGCCGAGCCGATCGTGGCCCAGGCCTCGATCGCGCTGCTGGGGTCGCTGCTCGGCGGGCTCCTCCTCGCGCTCCTGTACGGCCTCGCCGCCGGGGTCGGCGCCTGGGCCGCGCAGCACCAGCCGGCGCATCGGCGCGCAGGTTGGCTGCCGGCACCCGCGGCCGGCGTTGCCGCGCTGCTGTTCACCGCCGGCGCGGGTGCGCTCGTCGAATCGTTCGCTCCGCGGACGATGCCGCTGTGGCCGAGCTACACCGCCGAAGCGATGTGGCTGCCGGAAGTGGCGGCGGCCCTCGACGGCGTGCGGGTGCTGCTGATCGCGGGCATCGCCGCATTCGCGCTGGACCTGCTCGACCGCATGACCGCCGGTTTCACCCGCCGGCGCGCCCTCGCGGCGGCGCTGCTGATACTGGCCTTCAGCGGCGCCGGCCTGGCGGGCGGGGAGGGCGCGGCGAGCGCGGTGATTGGCGGCACGATCGACGGCCTGATCGTCGCCGTGGTCGTCCATGCGCTGCTGCGCTTCGACTATCGCGCGCTGCCGGCGTACCTCGCGACCGGCGCGGTGCTGCAGGCGGTGGCAGCAGCGGCGCAGAAAGGCGTGCCGTCGGCATTGGGGTACGCGGCTATCACGACGGCCGCGGCGTTGGCCGCTGCGTGGATTGCGACGCGCTACGTCGAGCGCACGCGCGTGCCGCCGGCGCCGGCCTCAGCCGCCGTCACTGCACCGTGACCCAATAGGGGATCACCCAGTTGTCGGCGCGATGCACCGCGCTGACATTGCCGCGCATCGCCCATGGAATCACCTGCCGGTGCAGGGGCAGGTGGTTGATCGCCTCGGCCTGCGCGGCAAGCGCCTGCCGGATTTCCGCGAGCCGCGTTTCCGGATTCATGTCGACCTTCACCTTCGCCGTCCATTCGTCCTGCTTCGGGTTCGAGTAGCGGCCGTAGTTGTAGTCGCCGTCGCCCTTGCCGGTCCACGTCGCCAGCACCGGTTGCAGGATGAAGATCGCGTCGGTGGCGCCGCCGCCCCAGCCCAGCATATAGAGGCTGGTGTCCAGCTTTTCGAGTTTCGGGAAGTAGTTCGCGCGCGGCATCGCGTTGACCGCGATCTTGATGCCGATCTGCGCCCACATCGCGGCGAGCGCCTGGCAGATCTTCTCGTCGTTGACGTAGCGGTTGTTGGGGCAGTCGAGCGTGACGTCGAAGCCGTTCGGGTAACCGGCTTCGGCGAGCAGCTCTCTCGCCTTCGCCTTGTCGTGGGGCAGTCGGCGCTCGATCTCCGGCGTTGACTGCGCCGGCGAGGGCAGCATCGCGCCCGTCGGCTGCGCGAGCCCGCGCATCGTGTTGCTCCTGATCGCCTCGATGTCGATCGCCTGGTACAGCGCCTGCCGCACCCGCCGGTCCTTGAACGGGTTCCTGCCCTTGACGTTCGAATACAGGAGCTCGTCGCGCTTCTGGTCCATCCCGAGGAAGACGATCCGGTTCTCGGTGCCTTCGAGGACCTTGATGTTCGGCGTCTGCTTCAGGCGCGGCACGTCCTGCGGCGGCGGGTCGTTGACGATGTCGACCTCGCCGGAGATGAGCGCCGCGACCCGCGTCCCGTCGGACACGATCGGCAGGTAGACGAGCTCGTCGACGTTGCCCTCGAAACGGCCCTCCTTGATCCCCCACCAGTTCGGGTTCTTCACGAGCACCGTGCGGATGTCCGGCTCCCGCGACTTGAGCGCAAACGGGCCGGTGCCGTTGGCCGCACGCGCGGTGATCATGTCCTCCTTCTGCGTGTAGTTCTGCGGCCTCAAAGCCTTGTTCTTCTCGCACCAGGCGCGGCTCATGACGTTGATGTTGACGATGTGCTCGAGCTCGATCGGGTTCGGCCCGCTGGTCACGAAGTCGACGGTCAGGTCGTCGATCTTTTTCGGCATGCCCGACGCGTTGGCGTAGACGCGCAACTGCGACGTATCGGCGCGAGCGCGCTCGAAACTGAAGACGACGTCGTCCGCGGTGAACGGCGTGCCGTCGTGGAAGCGGACGCCGGGCCGCAGTTTGAAGCGCCACGTCGTCGGGTCCTGCTGCGCCCACGACACCGCGAGCGCCGGCACGAGGCCGAGCTTCTTGTCGCGCGTGATCAGCGTTTCGTAGATCAACACGTTGATGTTGTTGGTGAGCCCCTCGTTCTGCGAATGCGGGTCGGTCGTCTGCATGTCGCCGCGCCCCGCCCACCGCAGGGTCTTGCCGTCGGCGGACGGCGCGAGGAGTGCGCCCATGGCAGCGCAGAGCAGCAGCGCGGCGCAGCGGCGGTGCAGGGCGGTGCGGCGGCAATCGTTCATGACCATTCCTTTGGCGGATGGAGCATTGCGGGTCCCGCCGGCAAGACCGGGGCGACCGGTTCGCCGTCCGCGGGTCGCGGCGATCATAGCGCGAGCGCACCGCGTGGGGTAGCGCGAGGGTAGAATGCGCGCCGGCCTGCCGCGGGCTGCGCACTCACGCGCCCGTCCCTGCGGCCGTCACTGCCGGCCCGCTCCGCACCCTCCACCCCTGTCCGCCGCCTCCACCCCTGTCCGCCGCCATGGTCCCGCCGTCACCCGCTGCCCGCCTCTGCGCCGATGCCGCCCGCGGCATGGCCGCGGACGCCGCGCCGCTCGCGCGCCGGATCGAGCGCGCCCGCGCCACCCGGGCGCCGGCCGCGGAATGGGAGCGGATTGCCGCGGCCGTCGCCCGCTCGATCGACAAGCGCAGCGCGCGCGCCGCACGGCGCCCGGTCATCGCCTATCCACCGGAGCTGCCGGTGGCCCAGCGCGCCGATGAGATCGCCGCGGCCATCCGCGACCACCAGGTCGTCATCGTCTGCGGCGAGACGGGCTCGGGCAAGACCACGCAGATCCCCAAGATCTGCCTCGCCGAGGGTCGCGGCGAGCGCGGGATGATCGGGCACACGCAGCCGCGCCGGATCGCGGCGCGCGCCGTCGCGTCGCGGATCGCGCAGGAGCTCGGCACCGAGATCGGCGCGCTGGTCGGCTACAAGGTGCGCTTCACCGACCACACGCGGCCCGAGGCGTTCGTCAAGCTGATGACCGATGGGATCCTGCTGGCGGAGACGCAGGCCGACCGCCTGCTCGCGGCCTACGACACGATCATCGTCGACGAGGCGCACGAGCGCAGCCTCAACATCGACTTCCTGCTCGGCTACCTGAAACAGCTGCTGCCGAAGCGGCCCGACCTCAAGGTGATCGTGACGTCGGCCACGCTCGACGCCGAGCGCTTCGCCCGGCATTTCGGGACCGAGGTCCGCGGCGAGTTGCGCCCGGCGCCGGTGCTCGAGGTCTCCGGCCGGGCGTATCCGGTCGACATCCGCTACCGGCCGCTCAAGACCGGCGACCGCGAGGCCGACGACGAAGAGGAGCTCGAGGACGCGATCGTGGCCGCCGCCGAGGATCTGTGGCGCGAGGGACCCGGCGACATCCTCGTCTTCCTGCCCGGCGAGCGGGAGATCCGCGAGACGGCCGATCTCTTGCGTGCCGGCCTCGCCCGGCGGCCGTACGCGCGGGACGTCGAGATCCTGCCGCTCTATGCGCGGCTCTCGGTGCAGGAGCAGCAGCGCATTTTCGCCCCGAGCCGCGGCCGCCGGATCGTGGTGGCGACCAACGTCGCCGAGACCTCGCTGACGGTGCCGGGGATCCGCTACGTGATCGATGCGGGACAGGCGCGCGTCAAGCGCTACTCGCAGCGCAACAAGACGACGTTGCTGCAGATCGAGAAGATCTCGCAGGCGGCCGCGAGCCAGCGGGCCGGACGCTGCGGCCGCGTCGCCGCCGGCATCTGCGTGCGTCTCTACTCGGCGGAGGATCTGGCCTCACGGCCCGCCTACACCGAGCCGGAGATCCTGCGCTCGTCGCTGGCGGCGGTGATCCTGCGCATGGCGGCGCTCGACCTGGGCGATGTCGAGGCGTTCCCGTTCCTGGAGCCGCCGGGGCCGCGCGCGATCGCCGACGGCTACCAGCTGCTGCAGGAACTCTCCGCCGTCGACGCCGCGCGCCGCCTCACTCCGCTCGGCCGCGAGCTCGCCCGCCTGCCCGTCGATCCGCGCGTCGGCAGGATGGTGCTCGCGGCGCGCGAACGCGGCTGCCTGGCCGAAGTGCTCGTCATCGCCAGCGCGCTGTCGGTGCCCGATCCGCGCGAGCGCCCGCTGGAAAAGCAGCAGGCGGCGGACCAGGCGCACCTGCGCTTTCGCGACGAGCGCTCCGATTTCCTGTCGCTGCTCGCGCTGTGGGAGTTCTTCGACACGCAGCTGGCCGACCGGCTCCCGCATCGGCGGCAGGTCAATGCCTGTCGCGCGCAGTTCGTTTCGTACCTCCGGCTGCGCGAGTGGCGCGACGTCCACGCGCAGCTCGCGAGCGAAATCGCCGACCAGGGCTGGAAATGGGAGCCGAAGCTGCCGGCAGCCATCGATGCGGCGCGCTATGCGACGATCCACCAGGCGCTGCTTGCGGGCCTCCTCGGCAACATCGGCACGCGCACCGAGGAGGGCGATGCGTACCAGGGGACGCGCGGCGTGCGCTTCTGGCTGCACCCCGGTTCGGGGCTCGCGAGGAAAGGCGCCAAATGGCTGCTCGCCGCGGAGCTCGTCGAAACCACGCGGCTGTACGCACGCTGCGCGGCGAAGATCGAACCGGAATGGGTGGAAGCGGTCGCGGGCGATCGCGTCACCCGCGACTACTTCGATCCGCAGTGGGATGCCACGCGCGGCGAAGTGGTCGGCAGCGAGCGCGTCACGCTCTACGGCCTGACGCTGGTCGCGCGGCGGCGGGTGTCGTTCGGCACCGTCGATCCGGCCGCCGCGCGCGACGTGTTCATCCGCGAGGCGCTCGTTCCCGGCGCGCTGGCGACGCGCGGGACCTTTCTCGCGCACAACCGCCGGCTGGTCGCGGAAGTCGCGGAACTGGAGCACAAGGCGCGGCGGCAGGACGTGCTGGTCGACGAGGAGACGATCGCCGCGTTCTACGCCGAGCGCGTGCCCGCGGACGTCCATTCGCTGGTGACGTTCGAGCGCTGGCGCGAGGACGCCGAGCGCAACGACCCGCAGCGGCTGCTGCTCACGCGTGAGCTGCTGATGCGGCACACGGCGCAGCACGTGACGCAGGACCTCTTTCCGGAGACGCTGCCGATGGCGGGCGCCGTGCTGCCGCTCAAGTACCGGTTCGCGCCGGGGCATCCGCTGGACGGGCTGACGCTCACCGTGCCGCTCGCGCTCCTCAACCAGCTCGACGCGGCGCGCCTCACCTGGCTCGTGCCGGGGATGATCCGCGAAAAGGTCGCGTGGTACCTGAAGGGGTTGCCCAAGGCCTGGCGCAACCGTCTGGTGCCGCTGCCGGAGGTCGTCACCGCCTTGCTCGAGGCGGTGCCATTCGGGCGCGACCCGCTGCCCGAGGCGGTGCGCGGCTACCTCGCGACGCGTCTCGGCGAAGCGCCGCCCGCCGGCGTCTGGGCCGGCACCGCCTTGCCCGCGCATCTCGCGTGCAACGTGCAGGTCGTCGACGCCGCCGGGAAGGAGCAGGCGTGCGGGCGCGATCTCGCGCAGCTCCGCGCGCAGCTGGGCGAAGCGGCGCAGCTTTCGTTCGCGCAGGGCGGCGCCGCCCTCGCGAAGCGCGGCATCACGGCGTGGGATTTCGGCGACCTCCCGGAAACGCTGACCAGCGTCAAGGGCGGGCAGCGCATCACCGGCTATCCGGCGCTCGTCGACGACGGCGACAGCGTGTCGCTGGCGCTGTCCGATACCCGCGAGGCGGCACTCGCGTCCACCCGCGCCGGCGTCGTCCGGCTGATCCGCCTCGCGCTGAAAGACGTCGTGCAGTGCTTCGAGGGTGCGGGACGGACCGGGGGGGCGCCGGGTTTCCCGCAGGCGGCGCTGCAGCTCAAGACCACGATCCCGACCGACCGCCTGCTGGCCGACGTGCTGGCGGCGGCCTGCGATCGCGCGTTCGTCGGCGACGACCCGCTGCCGCGCTCGCAACCGGCCTTCGCCGAGCAGGTCAGGCGTGCCCGCACCCGGCTCCCGGCGGTGGCCGAGGGCGCTTTCCGGCTGCTGGCGTCGATCGCCACCCAGCACCATGCGCTGGCGCAACGGCTCGCGGGCCTGCCGCCGCAACGGGCTCGGCTGGCGGCCGAGGTGCGAGCGCGCCGCGACGCGCTCGTGCATCCCGGTTTCTTCCAGGCGACGCCGTGGGCGCAGCTCTCTTGCCTCCCGCGCTACCTGCAGGGGCTGGACCGCCGCCTCGCCAAATTCCCGGAAAACCCCGCCCGGGATGCCCGGCATGCCGGGACGGTGCTGGACTGGTGGCGCCGCTACGACGAGCGTGTCGAGCGCAACCGGCAGGCGGGAACGCACGAACCGGGGCTCGCCGGCTTTCGCTGGTTGCTGGAGGAGCTGCAGGTCTCCCTGTTCGCTCAGGAGCTCCGGACGCCTTTCCCCGTGTCATATAAACGCCTGGAAAGGGCTTGGTCGGACTTGGGACGCTGAAGAGTCGGTGTTTCACGCTGTTTGGACCCATTGTCGTGAGCCGATGTGTGCTAGAGTTTCAGAAGGATCGGGTTCGCGCGTCCAGGCCTTGGGATGCGGGTCGCCGATTCGAAATGGGGACGCGGTGCGGGAGTACGGCGGTGAGCCCGCCCCGATGAAGGGCGAGGGAGCATGCGCCAGCCCGACGTCCCGCGGTCGCTTTCTGTTGGCAGGAGCCTTTTGATCAACGTGAGCCAAGCCGCGTCCGAACCGGACGCGCGACGATTGCAGCCGCGGGAGACCGCGAAGATCCTCGGCGATTGCCGCGATCTCGCGATCCATCGGCTGGTGCTTTCGTTTTCCGGGCTGCTCGATCGCGTCGGCGACATGCTGATCGAGCGTGCCAACAAGTCGATTATCCGCGACGAAACGGCGCTCTACCTCGCCGCCCGCCGGGCGTTGCAGGAGGAGCGTGCCGAGGTCATGGTGGAGTTCGAGCGGCGCCTGCGCCAGCACGTCGACACGCGAATCTCCGGCGACCCTGCCACCAAGGCCGACTTCTCCAAGGTCGACGCGACCAAGCTCACGCTCATCGACACGTCCGTGATGGACGAATCGGTGATTACCGGCAACATCCGGCGCAACGTCGAGAACTTCTGCCACGACGAGTTGCTGGTCCTGAACCGCGGCATGGGCCATCTGCTCGGCCGGGCCGACCTCGAGACCGATGCCAATCCGCTCGCCCCCGGCATGATCGTCGAGGCGTTTGCCGGCGCGCTTCGCGGTGTCCGGGCCGAGGAACGGATCAAGCTCGCGATCCTGCGGGAGCTGAACCAGAGTTCGCTCGGCGAGCTCAACGCGATCTACGCCGACATCAACGCGCACCTGATGAATCTCCGGGTCGTGCCACCCATGATTCGCGTGGCGGGTCCCGGCCGCGGCGGCGCGGGCCGTGCCGCTGCGCGAAAGGCGGGAACGAGCGCCGAATCGTCCGGGCCCGAAATCGACTTGATGGCGCTGTTCCAGCAGCGGTACGGATCGGCGACCGCGCCCTCGGTGCAGCAGGGGCCACCCTCGGTGAACCCGGCGGCCGCCTACGGTCCGGCGCCGGTGAATCCGGCTGCGGGCCCGATCGGCTCGACGGTCGGCGGGCCGATGGCCGGGATGCCCGGTGCGGCCGCCGCCGATCAGGACGCGTTTAATCCGTTCTGGATGCTGGGCGGTCCGCCGCCAGACTCACCGCCCGCCTTGGGACCAGCGTTCGAGTTGCGCGCGCCGGCCGCGGCGCCGGAAGCACCCGCCGGCCCACTGGACGTTCACTACTCATCCGCGCATCAGGCCGTGCGGGTGCCGCCCTTCCCTCCGATCGATGTTGGCGCGGGTCCGCGGTACGTACCCGGCACCGCACCCCCGCGAACTTCCGCGGAGGGCATGCGCTATCTGCCGACCGGGCCGATGGTGCCGACGCCGTCGGGCTACGTGCCCGGCACGCCGATCATCGCCACCGCGGAGCTCGGGGAAAGCCTCACGCGGCTGCAGGCCGGCGAGACCGACTTCGATCTCGGCGGCGGCACGTTCGTCCGCTTCTCCGGCATCCCGCAGGGCAAGCACAACGTGCTGCGCGACCTGCAGGAGTCTGCGCTCGGCAGCCGCGTCAATCAGCTCGAATCGATGACGATCGAGCTGGTCGCGATGCTGTTCGATTTCATTTTCGAGACCCGCGACCTCCCGGACGGCATCAAGGCGCTGCTCGCGCGGCTGCAGATCCCGGTGCTGAAGGCGGCGATGCTCGACGGCGCCTTCTTCGCGAAAAAGAGTCATCCGTCGCGGATCCTGGTCAATGCGCTGGCGCAGGCCGGCCTGGGCTGGGCCCCCGCGATGGGGCACGACGATCCGCTCTACCAGAAGCTCCACGACATCGTCCACAAGATCCTCGACAACTTCACCGACGACCTCTCGATTTTCGAGGTGCTGCGCGCGGAGCTCGAGACGTTCCTCGCCGAAGAGGAGAAGGCCGCCGAGGCCAACATCCAGGCCACCGCCGAGGAGATCCACGAGCACGACCTGCGCGAGATCGCCCCGGTGGTGGCGAAGCTGCAGACCGAGCGCCGGATCGAAACGTATCCGGTGCCGAATTTCCTCGCGGTTTTCCTCCGCCAGCGGTGGGCGACCGCGCTGGAACGCATCTACCTCGAGTCCGGCGAAGAGAGTGAGGCATGGGACCAGGCGATCGCCACCGTCGAGGATCTGGTCTGGAGCGTGCAGCCGAAGAAGACGCGGGAGGACCGCAGGCACCTGGTGGCGTTGCTGCCGTCGCTGCTGAAGCGCCTGACGGCCGGGTTGCGCGAAGGGGCCTGGCCGCGCGAGGAACGGGACGGTTTCATGGAGAACCTGGTCGAGGCGCACGCGGCGGCGGTCAAGCCGACGTTGCACTCGGCGACGTTGCCGACCGAAGCGGTGGCCGAACAGGCGAAGGCCGACGCCGAGCAGGCGAAAGCCGCCGGCGACGACGCCGCCGCGCAAAAGGCCGAGGCGCTTGCGGCGGCGATGTCCCAGGCCGGGCCGACGCCGGTCGACGCCTCGGGTCCGGCCATTATCGACGACCAGTTCTTCGAGATCGCGCAAAGTCTCGAGCGCGGGATGTGGATCGAGTTCGAGGACGACGACGGCCAGCTCGCCTTTGCCAAGCTCGCCTGGGTGAGCCCGCTGCGGGGAACGTACCTGTTCACCAACCGGCAGGGCCAGAAGGCGCTGTCGATGACCGCCGAGCAACTCGCCGAACGGTTCCGCGGCGACCGCGCGCGGCTGGTCGAAGCGGAGCCGCTGCTGGATCAGGCGTTCACCAGCATGATGGCATCGCTCGGTCAGTCCGCGGAAGCGAAGGTCGAATAGGCTCCTTTCCGGCAGAGCCGCGGCGGCGCGAGACCCGGTGCATGGCCACGATGGCGCAGCGACCCGCAGCGAGCGCGTGATGACGATCGGCGCGCTGATCATCGGCGACGAGATTCTCTCCGGCAAGCGGCAGGACAGGCACCTCGCCCGCGTGATCGAAACGCTGCGCCCGCGCGGGGGCAAGCTCGCCTGGGCGCGCGTCGAGGGCGACGACCGCGGCCGGCTGACGGCGGTGCTGCGCGAATCGTTCGCGCGCGGCGACACGGTGTTCAGCTTCGGCGGCGTCGGCGCGACGCCCGATGACCACACGCGGCAGGCCGCGGCTGCCGCGCTCGGCGTCGGGCTCGTGCGGCATCCCGAAGCCGTCGCGGAAATCGAGGGGCAGTTCGGCGCCGCGGCCTATCCCAACCGCGTGCTGATGGCCGAATTTCCGGCCGGCAGCCGCATCATTCCGAATCCGGTCAATCGCGTCGCGTCGTTTTCGCTGCGCGACCACCATTTCTTCCCCGGCTTCCCGAGCATGGCATGGCCCATGCTCGACTGGGTGCTGGCGTCCTACCACGCAAGCTTTGCCGGACCGCCGGAGGAGGAGCGCGCGATCGTCGTGTGGGACGCCGGCGAGAGCGCGCTCCTGCCGCTGATGAACGACAACGTCGCGCGGTTCCCGCAACTGAAGCTCTTCAGCCTGCCGTCGTTCCTGCCGGAGGGCGGGCGGCGCCTCGAACTCGGCGTCCGCGGCGACCCCGCGACGGTCGATGCGGCGCTCGCGCACCTCGTTGCGGGCGTCGCCGCGGCGGGTTTGCGCTGGGAGCCCCTGGCGAAGCAGCACCCCGAATGAGGAGGCAGGCCGATGGATGACAGCGGACGCTGGTACGACGACGTGAAGGTCGGCGATTCGTTCAGCCGCTCGATCACGATCACCGACACGCATCTCGTGCTGGGCGCCGGGCTCATCGGCGACTTCAACCCGCATCACGTCAACGACGAGTTCGCCAAGGGCTCGCGCTACGGCACCCGCATCCTGCACGGGATGATGACCAGCGCGCTGATGGGCGGGGCCGTCGGCATGTACTTTCACGGCACCGCGGTCGCCTATCTCGAGCACGCCGCGCGGTTCAGGGCGCCGGTGCGCGCCGGCGACACGCTGACGACGGCGTGGACGGTCGCCGAGGTCCACGACAAGCCGAAACACGGCGGCGGCGTGGTCGTGTTGCAAGGTGTTTGCCGCGACCAGCACGGCACCCTCGTCGCCGACGCCGACGCCAAGATGCTGGTGCAGGCGCGGCCGTAATTTGCTCGGAGCCTGGGCCGCATGTGGTGCGGCGCCAGCCGATCTTCCCGGGCTTGGAAATTCAGGCCCCCGTAGTGCGCGGTGCGGGGTGAGCCGCTCCTCGCATCCCCGCGGTCGTCCACTGGCAGCGGTCAGGGCCGTGCGGGGCGGGGTGCGGTGCCCCTCACGGGCTTCGAGCTTCAGGCGCCCGTGAGGGGCACCGCACCCCGCCCCGCACGGCCCTGACCGCTGCCAGGCACCGCCGAGAGGTCTTCCCGCCCATCGGCGAAGAACAAGAAATGGCGGTTACGCCAGCGCGCGCCCGCACTCGGCCACGAGGTCCGGCCCGCGGTAGATGAGCCCGGTGTAGATCTGCACCAGCGTTGCGCCGGCGTCGATCTTCTCGCGCGCATCGGCGCCGGTCAGGATGCCGCCGACCCCGATGATCGGCAGGGCGCCGTCCAGCGCCTTGGCGAGCGCGCGGATCACCGCGGTGGATTGCGCGCGCAGCGGCCGGCCGGACAGGCCGCCGGCTTCGTCGGCGTGCGGGACGTCCTTCACCGCGGCGCGCGACACGGTGGTGTTGGTGGCGATCACGCCGTCGATCCGGTGCCGGATCATCAGCCGGGCGATGCCCGCGATCGCGGCGGGCTCGAGGTCGGGCGCGATCTTGATCGCGAGCGGCGTGTACTTCCCGTGCCGCTGCGCTAGCTCCGCCTGCTCCGCTTTCAGCGCCTTGAGCAGCGCGGTAAGAGCGCCCTCCTGCTGCAGCTCGCGCAGGCCCTTGGTGTTCGGCGACGAGATGTTGACGGCAACATACGATGCGCGGGCATAGACCGCGCGCAGGCAGGCGAGGTAATCGTCGACGGCGCGCTCGTTCGGCGTGTCGAAGTTCTTGCCGATGTTGAGGCCGAGGATGCCGCGAAACCGCGTGCGGTTGGCGTTGGCGAGGAAGCGCTCGACACCCTGGTTGTTGAAGCCGAGCCGGTTGATCAGCGCCTCGGCTTCGATGAGGCGGAACAGGCGGGGTTTCGGATTGCCCGGCTGGGGGCGCGGCGTGACGGTGCCGCATTCGATGAACCCGAAGCCCAGCGCGGCGAGGCCGTCGACGTGCGCGGCGTTCTTGTCGAGCCCGGCCGCGACGCCGACGCGGTTGGGAAACGCGAGGCCCATCGCCGTGACGGGCGACGGCGGCACCGCCGGGGCAACCAGCTGCGCGATGCCCACTCTCGCTGCGGCATCGAGGCCCGCGAAGGTCGCGTGGTGCGCGGCTTCGGGGTCGAGCGCGAACAGCAGCGGGCGAAACAGGGGATAGAGCATCGTCGGCAGGCGGCATCGCGGCGGCGGATTCGCATTCCCCGCCGCCCCGGTCGTGATCGACTCGATGATACCATTCGGAGGCTCTCCGCCTGTCTCCGTGCCCTCTGTACCCGTGAAGCGTTTCGCCCCCGCCCTCAGCATCGGCTTTGCCGCATTGGCGCTGGCCTTTTCGCCGGCGCTGCTCGCGGCCAAGGCGCCCGCCAAGTCCCCTGCCAGGGCGGTGCCCGCCGGGTACGCCCACCGGCCCGAGGTCAAGGCGTTCATCGACGAGCTCGTGCGCGAGCAGGGCTTCGACCGCGCCGCACTCGCGCGCGCGTTCGCCGCGGCCCGCTATCAGCCGAAGATTGTCGCCGCGATGCAGCGGCCGCTGCTCGAGCCGCCGAAGTGGTACGCGTACGCGCCGCAGTTCCTGTCGCCGGCGCGTGTCGACAGCGGGGTGGCCTGGTGGAACAGCCACGCCGCGGAGCTCGCGCGGGCCGAGGAGGCGTACGGCGTCCCCGCCGAGGTCGTTACCGCGATCGTCGGTGTCGAGACGTTCTACGGCCGTAATACGGGGAGCCATCGCGCGCTGGACGCGCTGTCCACGCTCGCCTTCGATTACCCGCGCCGGGCCGCATTCTTCCGCGGCGAACTGAAGCAGTTTCTGCTGCTCACCCGCGATCTGGGCGTGTCGCCGCTGACACCCAAGGGATCGTTCGCGGGTGCGCTCGGGGTGCCGCAATTCATGCCCGGCAGCTATCGCAACTTCGCCGTCGACTTCGACGGCGACGGCCGGATCGACCTGTGGACCGATCCCGCCGACATCGTCGGCAGCGTCGCCAACTATCTCGCCCGGCACGACTGGCATCGCGGGCAGCCGGTGCTGCTGCGGGCGACGCTTCCGGCCGACGATCGCGGCGTGGTGTTGCGGCGGCTCGACGGCGGCTTGAGCGAGCGGCGGGCGCTGCAGGACTGGGCGAGCGACGGCGTCACCGCGGCCAGCGTGCCGGAGGGCCTGGCCGCCGATCCGGTCGGCGTGCTGTTGCTGGAGGAGAAGTCGGCGAAAGGCGACGAAGCGAGCTACTGGATCGCGTGCCACAACTTCTACGTCATCACGCGCTACAACCGCAGCCGGCTCTACGCCGCCGCGGTGTGGGAACTCGCGCAGGCCATCCGGCTCGCGCGGTCGGCGGCGCTGCGCTAGGCGATGCAGGCGCTGCCGCCCAGGGTGCCGGCAGGGCGATGGTGATGACACCCGACGACAAGGACCTTCCGCTGCGCGAGGACACGCGCCTGCTCGGCCGCCTGCTGGGCGACGTGTTGCGAGCCCATACCGGTGAGGCCGGTTTCGGACGCATCGAGGCGATCCGCCAGACGGCGATCCGTTTCCGTCGTGCCGCGAGCGACGACGCGCCGGCGGTGGCGGCCGAACTGGCTGCGCTGCTCAACGATCTGCCGATCGGGCAGGCGCTGCACGTCGTCCGTGCGTTCAGCTACTTCTCGCACCTCGCGAACATCGCCGAGGACGTCCACCAGAATCGCCGCCGGCGCGCCCACGCGCTGGCCGGATCGCCGCCGCAGCGGGGGAGCGTCGCCGACGCGCTCGAGCGGATTGCCGCGCACGGCGTCGGCCGCGACGCCCTCGTTGGCTGGTTTGCCGAAGCGCTGGTGAGCCCCGTGCTCACCGCGCATCCGACGGAGGTGCAGCGCAAGAGCATCCTCGACTGCGAGCGCGAAGTCGTGCGCCTCCTGCAGTGGCGCGATCGCATCGTCCTCACGCCGGACGAGCGTGTCGAGTTCGAAACGGGGCTCCACCGGCAGGTGCTTGCGCTCTGGCAGACCGCGATGATCCGGCTGTCGAAGCTCAAGGTCCGCGACGAAATCGACAACGGCCTCGCGTATTACCGCTACACGTTCCTGGCCGAGCTGCCGAAGTTCTACCTGTGGCTCGAAAGGCGGCTCGCCGCGCAATTCGGGGTCGACGCGCATTTCGTCCTGCCGCCATTCCTGCGCCTCGGCTCGTGGATCGGCGGCGACCGCGACGGCAATCCGTTCGTCGTCGGCGAGACGCTGGAATATGCGATCGCCGCGCAGGCTGCCGTCGCGTTCGCGCACTATCTCGACGCCATTCACGCGCTCGGCGGCGAGCTCTCGCTGTCGACGCGGCTCGTGCAGCCGACGCCGGAACTGCTGGCGCTGGCCGCCGGCGCGAACGACACGAATCCGCATCGCGTGGACGAACCCTACCGCCAGGCGCTGATCGGCGTCTACGCGCGCGTGGCCGCCACGGCCACGGCGCTCGCCGGCCTCGTGCCCGCGCGTGCGCCGCACGGCGACCTGCCGCCGTACGGCACGCCTGACGAGCTCTGCGCGGACCTGCGCACGATCGAGGCGTCGCTGGCCGCGCACGGCGCGTCGCAACTGGCGGCGGGCCGCCTGTTGCCGCTGCTGCGCGCGGTCGAGGTCTTCGGCTTCCATCTCGCGGTGCTCGACCTGCGCCAGAACGCCGACGTGCACGAGGCCGTCGTCGGCGAGCTGCTCGCGCGCGCCGGCGTCGCCGGCGACTACACGGCAATGGCCGAAGCCGAGCGTGTGCGCCTGCTTGCCGGCGAGCTCGCGGGTCCGCGGCTGCTGCATTCGCGGCATCTCGCGTATACCGAGCGGACCTCCGCGGAACTGGCGATCGTCCGCGTCGTCGCCGACATCCATCGCCGCTTTGGTCCCGCCGCGCTGCCGAATTACGTGATCTCGAAATGCGCGTCGGTCTCCGATCTCCTCGAAGTCGCCATCCTGCTGAAGGAGGTCGGGCTGCTGCGCGGGGACGCGCTTGCACTCGACATCGTCCCGCTGTTCGAGACCATCGACGATCTCGAGCGCTGTTCCGCGATCATGCGCGATGCGTTCGCCTTGCCCTGCTATCGGGCGTGGCTCGAGGGCCGCGGCCGGCGGCAGGAAGTGATGCTCGGCTACTCCGACAGCAACAAGGACGGCGGCTACGTCACCGCGAACTGGGCGCTCTACCGTGCCGAGCTCGCGCTGGTCGGCGCCTTTCGCGACCACGGCATCGGGCTGCGGCTCTTCCACGGTCGCGGCGGTACGGTGGGGCGGGGCGGCGGGCCGAGCTTCGAGGCGATCCTCGCGCAGCCGGCCGGCAGCGTCACCGGCGGCCTGCGGATCACCGAGCAGGGCGAGATCATCGCGAGCAAGTATTCCGACCCCGATCTCGGGCGCCGGAACCTCGAGACACTCGTCGCGGCGACGCTGGAGGCGAGCTTTCTCGATACCGAGGGGCTCGGGGACCGCGCGGCGCAGTACTACGCGGCGATGGATGCGCTGTCGGCGGCGGCGTACGCGGCGTACCGCAGCCTCGTCTACGACACGCCCGGGTTCGTCGCCTACTTTCGCGCCGCCACGCCGATCGCCGAGATCGCGCAACTCAACCTCGGCAGCAGGCCGGCGTCGCGCGCCGCATCGACGCGCATCGAGGACCTGCGCGCCATTCCGTGGGTCTTCAGCTGGGGCCAGTGCCGGCTGATGCTGCCGGGGTGGTACGGGTTCGGCGCGGCCGTCGACGCCTTCCTCGCCGGGCATGCCGATGGCGCCGCGACCGGCCTCGCGCTGCTCACGGAGATGCACGAACGCTGGCCGTTCTTTCGCAGCGTGCTGTCGAACATGGCGATGGTGCTCGCGAAGACCGATCTCGCCATCGCGTCGCGCTACGCCGAGCTCGTTCCCGACGGCGCCGCGCGCGACGCGATTTTCGGCCGCATCGCCGCCGAACACGCGCGCACGGTCGAGCACCTGCTCGCGATCACCGGCCATCCGAGCCTGCTCGAGGACAATGCGACGCTCGCGCGGAGCATCCGCAATCGCTTTCCGTACCTCGATCCGCTCAATCACCTCCAGGTCGAGCTGCTGCGGCGCTTCCGCGCAGGACAAACCGACAAACGGACACAGCGCGCGATCCACCTCACGATCAACGGCCTGGCGGCCGGCCTGCGCAACAGCGGCTGAGCGCCGGAGGCTGAGAGTCTTTCGATCATGCCCGCTCATCACGCCAGAAGACGCCCGCTCGTCGCTGCCAATGCTCGCCATAGCCCGAGCTATGGCTGCGCTTTGCGCCTCGATCGGCCGCCTTCTGGCGCGCTGCTCGGGCACGCTCGAAAAACTCTCAGCCTCTGAGCGACCGGGCCGGCGCGGCGCCCGGCCGCGGACCACAAGTTTGATCCAGATCAAATGGTAATAATTCGTATTCGTATTCTTGTTGACGGGGCGTCGGCGACGCGGCAAGATGCAGTCATCGCCCCTTCCTTCCCCAGCCGCAGAGGACTGTCATGCCGCATCTCCCCATCCCGTCTCCACGCCCGTCCCGACGCCCGTCCCGACGCCCGACTCCGCGCTGTGTCCGCCTCGCGCTCGCCGCGCTGGCAACCCTCGGTCTCTCGCCGCTCGCCGACCCGGCCCGCGCCGCCGAGGAGCCCGTCCTCAACCTCTATTCGGCCCGCCATTACCAGACCGACGAAGCGCTCTATGCCAATTTCACCAAGGCGACCGGCATCAGGATCAACCGCATCGAGGCGGGCGACGAGCAGCTGATCGAGCGGTTGAAGAGCGAGGGTGCGATGAGCCCCGCCGACCTGCTGCTGATCGTGGATGCGGCGCGGTTGTGGACCGCGCAGACGCTGGGGTTCTTCCAGCCGGTGCGCTCGAAGGTGCTGGAGGAGCGGATCCCGGCGTCGCTGCGCGATCCGGACGGCAACTGGTATGGCTTTTCCAGCCGCGCGCGCGTCATCGTCTACAACAAGCAGACGGTCAATCCCGCCGACGTCTCGACGTACGAATCGCTCGCCGATCCGAAGAACCGGAACCGCGTCTGCACGCGCTCCGGCAGCCACCCCTACAACCTGTCGCTGGTCGCGGCGCTGATCGCGCACAACGGCGAAGCGAAAACGGAGGAGTGGGCGAGGGCGGTCGTGGCCAACATGGCGCGCTCGCCGCGCGGCGGGGATACCGACCAGATCAAGGCGGTCGCGGCGGGCGAGTGCGGCGTGGCCCTGTCGAACACGTACTATTACGTGCGCCTCCTGCGCTCGACCAAGCCTGAAGAGCGCGAGTGGGCGGCGAAGGCGGGCCTCGTCTGGCCGGACCAGAACGGCCACGGGACCCATCTCAACATCTCTGGCGCCGGCGTGCTGAAGCATGCGCCGCATCGCGAGAACGCCATCCGGTTCCTCGAATACCTGTCGAGCGCCGAAGCGCAGGGTTACTTCGCCAACGGCAACAATGAATGGCCTGCGGTAAGGAACTCGGTCGCCATCAATCCCGAACTCGAATCGCTCGGGACGTTCAAGGCCGATTCCCTGCCCATCGCCACGCTGGGGAAGAACACGCCGGCGGCGCAGAAGCTCCTCGATCGCGCCGGGTGGAAGTGACCGGGAAATCGGGTCAGACCCGATTGCCGATCCCGTTTTCCCTTGAATAAGCGCCATTCGGGTCCGACCCTGTTTCCCGCGGGCGGGCGACGCGCTCGCCCCGGGGTCGTGCTCCCGATGCGCTGGCGCCCCGGCGCACGGTTCGCGCGAGCAGGAGCAGCGGCAACACGCCCACCGCAACGATCGCCAGCGAAGGCAGCGCGGCTTCCGCCAGCCGTTCGTCCTTCGCCAGCGTGTAGGCCTGCGTGGCGAGCGTGTCGAAGTTGAACGGCCGCATCACCAGCGTGGCGGGCAGTTCCTTCATCACGTCGACAAATACGAGCAGCGTCGCCGCCGCCGCGCTCCGCCCGAGCAGCGGCACATGGACGCGCGCGAGCGTGCCGACGGGGCTGGCGCCGAGACCGCGCGCGGCGGAGTCCATGCTCGGGGTGATGCGGGCGAATCCCGGCTCGATGCCGTTCCAGGCCACGGCGAAATAGCGCACCAGATAGGCATAGATCAGCGCGGCGACGGTCCCGGTGAGCAGCAGCCCGGTATGCACGCCCAGCGTGTTCTGCAGCGTCGCCGCGAGCCAGCGATCGACCGCGCCCACCGGCAGCAGCACGCCGACCGCGAGCACCGAGCCCGGAACCGCATAGCCCAGCGCCAGCACGCGGCTGGTGCCGCGGGTGAGCGCTCCGGGCGAGAGGCGGACCGCGTAGGCGACCAGCGCCGCGAAGACCACCGCCAGCACGGCGGCCAGCCCGGACACCCGAAGGCTGTTCCACGCCAGATCGGCGAAGCGCGCCGCCGCCGGCAACTCGGGTTCCGACAGCGCCTGTCGCGCCAGCAGCACGAGCGGGAGCACGAACCCGAACACGATCGGCAGCACGCAGATGACGGTCGCGGTCCAGGCCCGCACGCCCGTGAGACGCTGCCGCGCGGACGGGGCGGGCGAGCGGCTGCGGGCACTGGCGGCGACGCGCGCGGCGCCGCGCGACCAGCGCTCGAGCAGGATCGCGCCGATCACGAACGCGAGCAGCGCAGCCGACAGCTGCGCGGCGGCAACGCGGTCGCCGAGCGAGAACCACGCGCGGTAGATGCCGGTGGTGAACGTGTCCACGGCGAAGTAGGCGACGGTCCCGTAGTCGGCGAGGGTTTCCATCAGCGCCAGCGCGATGCCGCCGGCGATCGCCGGTCGCGCCAGCGGCAGGTCGACGCGCCAGAACGTGCGGCGCGCGTCGAGGCCCAGCGTGCGCGCGGCCTCCGTCAGCGAGTGCGGCCGCTCGATGAACGCCGTGCGCGCCAGCAGGTAGACGTAGGGGTAGAGCACCGCGATGAACATCGCCGCCGCGCCCGGCAGCGAACGGATGTCGGGAAACCAGTAGTCGCCGTGCGACCAGCCGAACGTTTCGCGCAGCGCGGTCTGCACCGGTCCGGCGTACTGCAGCCAGTCGGTGTAGGCATAGGCCATCACGTAGGCGGGCATCGCCAGCGGGAGCAGGAGCGCCCACTCGAAGTAGCGATCGCCCGGGAACCGTCGATGCGTGATAACCCATGCGGTGACCGTGCCGCCGAACGCGACGCCGGAACCGACCAGCGCGACCAGCAGCAGCGTGTTGGCGACGAAGCCGGGCAGCACCGTTGCCGCGAGGTGCGTCCAGACCCCGGCCTGACCCGGCGCCAGACCGTGGGCGATGACCGCGACCACGGGCAGCGCCGCGAGCGCGGCGAGGATGACGGCGAGCGCGACCAGTGCCGAGGGGCTACGCACGGGCTCGCCGCCGCCGCTGGCGCTGCGCGCGCGGCATCGCGGCCGGCCGACGGTATTGCGAAGGGAGTCGCATGCGCCGGATTATAGTCGGCCGCACCGCAGCGACCGCCGATCATCCTTGCGCGCTCCGTGCCGCGACCGCGGAGTGCGGATGCGATTGCGCGCGGAGAGGCGCCCGCCGCAGCTTATAATCGGCAGCAGGCGCTGTCGCAGCCGCCACAGCGTGTCATGCCGGTTTCTTTCATGCGCATCCTCCTTTCCAACGACGACGGCTACTTCGCGCCAGGCCTCGAACGCCTCGCCGCGGCGCTCGCTCCGCATGCCGAGATCATCGTCGTCGCGCCGGAGCGGGACCGCAGCGGTGCCTCGAACTCGCTGACCCTCGATCGTCCGTTGACCGTTCGCCGCGCGCCTAACGGCTTCCGGTTCGTCAACGGCACGCCGACCGACTGCGTGCACCTGGCGGTCACCGGCCTCCTCGACGAGTTGCCCGACATGGTCATCTCCGGCATCAACCTCGGTGCCAATATGGGCGACGACACCATCTATTCAGGCACCGTTGCCGCGGCGACCGAAGGCTACCTGCTCGGGATTCCGTCGATTGCGATCTCGCTCGCATCAAAGGCGGGCGCGCATTTCGAGACCGCCGCGCAGGTGGCGGTCGAACTGCTGCAGCGGCACCGCGCCAGCGTCGCCGGCGCGTGGCTCCTCAACGTCAACGTCCCCGACATCGCGCGTTCCGAGCTGAAGGGTTACCGGATCACGCGCCTCGGACGCCGGCACAAGGCGGAAGACGTGATCAAGGCGAAGAGTCCGCGCGGCGAAACCGTCTACTGGGTCGGCGCGGCAGGCCCCGCGGCCGACGCCGGCGAAGGCACCGACTTCGACGCGGTGGAACGCGGGCACGTGTCCGTGACGCCGTTGCAGATCGACCTCACCAATCACGACCAGATGGCCGCGGTCGGGTCGTGGCTCCGGGCCTGGCCGGCGCCGCGGTGAAACCGGACTCAGGCGAAACGGGAACCGATGCGATGGCAACGATCAGCGAGAAGATGTCCGGCATCGGGATGACTTCTGCGCGAACGCGGACGCGGATGATCGAGCGCCTGCGCGAGCAGGGGATCCGCGACGAGGTCGTGCTGGCCGCGATGAACGCGGTGCCGCGGCACATCTTCGTCGACGAGGCGCTGGCGATGCGCGCCTACGATGACAGCCCGCTGCCGATCGGGCACGGGCAGACGATTTCGCAGCCCTGGGTGGTCGCCCGGATGACCGAACTGGCACGCAATGGCGGCACGCTTGATCGCGTGCTCGAAATCGGCACGGGCTGCGGCTATCAGACGGCGGTGCTCGCCCGGATCGCCGGCGAGGTGTATTCGGTCGAGCGCATCGGCGCGCTGCTGGCGAAGGCACGGCGCACGCTGCAGTCGCTGGCGGTGAAGAACGTCCGGCTGAAGCACGGCGACGGTTCGGCCGACATCGGCGAGGACTTGAGCGTCGACGCGATCATCGTCACCGCCGCCGCGACGCATGTGCCGGCTGCGCTGCTCAAATACCTGAGGCCCGGTGGCCGGATGGTGCTCCCTCTCGCGCAACGCGAACCGCAGGGTGAGGGTGTGCAGCGGCTGACCGTGATCGACGCGACGCCGGGCGGCTACCGGGAACAATCGCTCGATGCGGTAAGATTCGTTCCCCTGCTTTCCGGTCTTGCGTGAGGCGCCTCGGCGCTTCACGGTCTTTCCGTAATGACGCCACCAAAGGCCCCACCCGCCAACACCAACTGCCGTGAGCGTGCGCGCCGCCTCGCGGCCGGCGCGCTGGTGATGCTGCTCGCGGCCTGCGCGACGCGGATGCCGGCACCTGTGGTTGATCGTTCGGCCCCGCCACCCGCGCCGCCGGCCGCGGCACCGGCACCCGCCACTGCGCCTGCTCCGGAGCGCGACTGGCGCCCGCAGACCCATACAGTGAAGCGCGGCGACACGCTGCATGCGATCGCGCTCGATTACGGGCTCGATTACCGCGACCTCGCCTCGTGGAACAACATCGAGAACGTCAACCTGATTCGTGTCGGCCAGGTGCTGCGCCTGCGCGCGCCGGGGGACACCGGCACCGCGGACGCCGGGGCGCCCGCGGGCCCGGGCGTGACCACCGCACCACTGCGCACCGGGCCGCCGGTCGTCGCCGGCGACGCGCGACCCCCGGCATCGCCCTCCGCGACACCGCTCATTGTTCCCGGGCAGCGCAACGCCGAGACCTACAAGTCGCAGCCCAAGGCGGTGAAGGAACCGTACTCCGAACAGGCGCTGCGGGACGTTCAGCGCACCATCGCCGCCGCCCCGCCGCCGGCCGCCGTGCCGCAGCCGCCGGTCGCGATGCCGGGGCCGGCACCTGGCGCGGTGCCGGTGCCGGTGCCGGCGTCGGAGCCGACCGTCGTTGCGCGCACCGACCCCAAGCCGGAGGTGCGATCCGAACCGAAGCCCGCACCCGCTGCGGACGAAGACGACGACAAGATCGAATGGCTGTGGCCCGCGACCGGCAAGATCGTCACCGGTTTTTCGGACACCGCGAACCTTAAGGGCATCGACATCGCCGGCAAGGCGGGCCAACCCGTGATCGCGAGCGCCGCCGGCAAGGTGGTCTATGCGGGTACCGGCTTGCGCGGCTACGGGAAGCTCGTCATCGTCAAGCACAGCAACACCTTCCTGTCCGCGTACGCGCATAACAAGGATCTGCTGGTGAAGGAAGGCCAGCAGGTCACCCGCGGCCAGAAGATCGCGGAAATGGGCAACACCGACAGTGACGAGGTCAAGCTGCACTTCGAGATCCGGAAGCTGGGCAAGCCCGTCGATCCGACCAAATACCTTCCGCCGGGATGAGCCACCCGCCGCGCGGGAGATGCGAGAGCGAGCCGACGCTGCCTGGCGTCGAACCCGCGGCGGACGTGTCCTCCGCGGACATGGGCGGCGACCCACCCGCCGGCGACTTCGTGCCGGAGCGCGACCGCTGGACGCAGGAACTGCCGCTGCCCGAGCCGCCGCCGGGCATTTCGGCCGACTTCGTCAACGACATCACGCAGATCTACCTGAACGAAATCGGCAGCCACACGCTGCTCAAGGCGGACGAGGAGCTCGCCCTCGCCCGGGCGATGAAGACCGGCGAGTTCGCGGCGCGGCAGAAGCTGATCGAGCACAACCTGCGGCTGGTCGTCAGCATCGCCAAGCACTACACCAACCGCGGGCTGGCGCTGCCCGACCTGATCGAGGAAGGCAACCTGGGGCTCATCCACGCGCTGGAAAAATACGATCCGGAGCGCGGCTTTCGCTTCACGACCTACGCGACGTGGTGGATCCGGCAGTCCGTCGAGCGCGCGATCATGAACCAGTCGCGGACGATCCGCCTGCCCGCGCACGTGGTGAAGGAACTGAACGTCGTGCTGCGCGCGCTGCGCTACCTCGAGACCCACGGCTTGCCCGACGGACGCGAAGCCTCGCTCGACGACGTCGCCCACCTGCTCGGCAAACCTGTCGAACAGGTGCGCCGGGTCATGGGATACAACGAGCACATCGCCTCGCTCGATGCGCTCGTCGATCGCGAAACGGGGCTGTCGATCGGCGACGGCATCGCCGACGATGCCGCGCTGACGCCGGAACTCCTGCTGCACAACACGGAGATCGAGGCCTGGGTGCGGCAATGGCTCTCCGAGCTGTCGCAACGCCAGCGCACCGTGATCGAGCGCCGGTACGGGCTCTCCGGCCTCGACGCGGCGACGCTGGAGGACATTGCCGGAGAACTCGGCGTCACCCGGGAACGGGTCCGGCAGATCCAGGCCGAGGCGCTCGAGAAACTGCGCGCCCGTCTCAAACGGCGCGGCCTCGACCGCGAGGCGCTGCTGTAACGCGGCGCAGAGCAGAGGTCAACGACGACCCCGGCTGTCGCTTTCGCTCAATCCGTGCTACACCGCGGTGCGCCGCAGCGTGGCGGACCCCGGCAATGCAGCGATCGCCCGCTCGAACCGGGCCAATGCCGCCGCGCGCTCGCGGTCGGCGTCGGCGCGCGTCGACACCGGCCCGTAACGCAACTGCGCATACGATGCGCCGATCACGCGGAACGCGGCGCCAAATCGGGGCCAGCGGGTGGCGGCGCGCTCGGCGTAGGCGAGCGGCCCCTCGTGCGGAAGGCGCGGCAAGCCGGCCCGCGCGAGCCGCACGCCCAACGCATGCCAGCGCGACCAGGCACGGTCGTGCCGCCGCCGCCGCCACGCCAGCCACCCCAGCAGGGACCCGACCCAGGCCAGCGCGAGCGCGCTGGTGACGGCGCCGAATTGCCACGGCGACAGGCGGTCGAATTTCCAGTCGCGCCAGAACGAACGCTGCCGATCGTGGTTGAAGCCGATCACGTGGCGCCGCCAGTCGTGATTCACGGCATCCCAGGTGAGCCGCACGGCCTTGAGCCAGCTGACGTCGAGCCGCGCGAGCAGCGGCACCTGCTCGCTGGTCGGCAGCGCGGCGCCCAGACCGTGTTCGACGCGTGAAGGCGCGACCGCGCCGGTCGGGTCGAAGCGGCGCCATTCGCCGTCGACGACCGCCTCGGCCCAGGCGTGGGCATCGGACTGGCGGACGATCATGTAGCTGCCGCGGGGATTGATTTCGCCGCCCTGGTAGCCCGTGACGACGCGCGCGGGAATCCCCGCCGCGCGCAGGAGGAGCACGAACGCGCCCGAATAATGCTCGCAGAACCCGCGGCGCGCGTCGAACAGGAAACCGTCGACCGGATCCTCGTCTTGCAGGGGCGGCGACAGCGTGTAGACGAACGGCTCGGACGTGAACCAGGCGAGCACGGCGCGGATGTAGCCGGCGTCGTCCGGATGCTGTGCGCGGAGCTCGCGCGCGAATGCGAGCGTCTTCGGGTTGCCGAACCTCCCGCCTTGCGGCAGCCCCAGGTTCTCCGCGCGATCCAGCGCGAGGTCGGCGGGGTAGTGGTCGCGCAGGATCGACGCCTGCTGGTAGCGCAACGGCTGGATCACCAGTTCGTGGGCGATGAGCTGCTGTTTGCGGGTCAGGCCCGCGATCTCGGCGGTGCGCGGGTCGCCGCCCGCATCCGGCGCGGCCTCGGCCCGGGGCGCGCGCGTGGGCAGGTCGAGGGCGAAGAGCCAGGGCTTGAAATGCGGCTCCAGCGTCACCGTGTACGTAACCAGCTGCCCGTCTCCCCACAGGTAGGTCCCGTCCAGGCGCTGCGATGCGAGGTTCCACTGCCGGCCATCGAAGCGCGACAGCACCGGGCCGCGCCAGTACCGCTGGTGCGGCGGCGGCACCGTCCCGTCGAAGTCGACGCGGAATGCCACGGCGTCCGACAGCGAGAGCTCGCTGATCATGCCGGGCACCATCGAGTCGGACAAACCCGACTGGGCTCTCGGATCGGTCGGCAATCCCCACAGCGGCACGGCGAGGCGAGGGAAGAGCAGGAACAGCACCGCCGCCAGGGGGATGCCTTGCAGCAGCATTTTCGCCGAGCGACCGACGGGCCCGTTGACCGACATCAGCGGCGCCGACGCACTCGCCGGCCGCCCCAGGATCTCCAGCGTGGCGCCGATCAGCAGCAAGGCGGGCACCGTCGCGAGCGCGGCCAGCGGCGACTGGCTGTAGAAGAACGGCGTGATCACGAGAAAGCTGGCGAGGCAGACGAGCAGCATGCCGTCGCGGGCGGTGCGCAACTCCAGGAGCTTGATGCCGGCCAGCACGAACAGGAACGCGACGCACGGCTCGCGGCCCAGCAGGTAGCCGAACGACGAGTGGATGCCGGCGGCAGCCGCCAGCGCGCACAGGCCGAGCGCCCACGCCGGGATGCGTGTCGGCATGTTGCCGTGCCGCATCTGGTCGCGCCGAAGCAGCAACAGGCGCAGTGCGACCAGCAGGCCGCCCGCCAGCGAGACCCACACGGGCAGCGCGGGCAGATGCGGCAGTTGGGCGGCGACGATGAGTGCGCCGAGCCAGCGCATCTGGGCGGGCGAAAGCGGCGTGGCCCGCGTGCGCGGGTCCGGGCGCGGGAGGAACCGTGCCGCGCCGGCGGCGGCGCTCATTGGACGTCGTCCGGACAAAGTGCGAGCGCGGTCAGCGCCGCGCGGCGATGGTCGCGGCCTTGCCCCGCGGGAAGCGCGAATCCCGGCACCGAGAGCGCGAACGGGCGCGCCGCGCGTTCGGCCGCGAGCACCCACGCCGCGAGCCGGGCGAGCCTGGTTTCGACCTCGACACCCCGCGGCAAGGCGTGCCAGGCAAGGTCCACCGGGCCGCCGCCGCCCGCACCTTCGAACTGCTTGGTGTACCACCCGCCGCCGCGGGCCACGGCCTTCCACGCGATGCGCTGTACCGGATCGCCGGTCTGGTAGGTCCGCAGCCCGGCCAGATCGGCGTCGTCGCCGCGGGCGGCGGCGTTGGCGTCGTGGCCGACCGACCCGGGCGGGAGTGCCGGCGCGTCGGCTTCCGGCGCGGGGTAAACGATCCCCGCCAGCGGGAAGTGGATGTAAGCCCACCCGCGCCACAGGCCCAGCGGATAGACGGTCGACAGCGTCACGCGCCCCAGCGGGAACCGGCCTCGACGCGCGGTCGGCAGTTCGACGGTCACCGGCACGGTGGCGTCGGCGGCGACGTCGGCCATCATCGTGGCACCGTCGCCCGCGGCGAGGGCAATCGCCGTCCGCGGCGAACCGCCACCGCCCAGCGCGACCGTGAACGGCAGCGCGTTGCCGGCGAACGTATCGCCCGCGGCGAGGGGCCGCAACTCGAGGCCGGCCAGATTGCGCCACGTGTGGAGCAGCGCCGCCGCGGCCAGCCCGGACAGGAGAAAGGTGATGGCGAAGCCGAGCGACAGCGCGTAATTGAGCGAGAGCACCAGCATCGTCATGATGGTCGCGATGAAGGCGGCGCCGCGCCGCGTCGGCAGAATGTAGATCCGGCTGTGGTGGAGCACGACCGGTTCAAGGTCGGTCGGGGCGGTCCGCAGCAGGCGCTGGCGGAAACGGGCGCGCCAGCTGCCGGGCGTCTGCGGCGGCGCGGCCGGTGCGCTCCCGGGAGTAGTGGCCAGCACGGACATCGGAGGGGTGGCAGCGAGGTGGCTGCGTGCGCCCGGCACGAGCCGGCGGATTACGGCAGCGCGACGGCGCGCAGCAACGCCTGCGCCTGGAGCGCGCCGGCGCGCGCGCCTCCCGCCAGGCGATGGCCGGCCACCGCGGGGAAGACCACCTGGACGTCCTCCGGCAGCACCATCGGCCGCCCGCAAAGCAGCGCCCAGGCGCGGGCCGCGGAGAGCAGCAGCAGCCCGGCGCGGGGCGACAGGCCCCGCCTTGCACCGGCGTCGGCCCCGCCGCCGGTGTTGCCGCGCGTGGCGGCGAGGAGCGCCTGCACATAATCGAGGAGCGCCGGCGAGACGTGCACGGCCGCGGCTTCGCGTTGCCATCCGAGCAGCAGCGGCGGATCGGCAAGCGCCGCAATGCGGGGGATCTGCGCCCGGCGGTCGCCGCCCATCAGGAGCTCGCGCTCGGCGGCGGCATCCGGATAGCCGAGCTCGATCGACATCAAGAAGCGGTCGAGCTGCGATTCCGGCAGCGGGTAGGCGCCGACCTGTTCGACCGGGTTCTGGGTGGCGATGATGAAGAAGGGGTCGGGCAGCATCCGCGTCTGGCCGTCCTGCGACACCTGCCGCTCCTCCATCGCCTCGAGCAGCGCGCTCTGCGTTTTCGGCGGCGCGCGGTTGATTTCGTCGGCGAGCACGATCGAATTGAAGATCGGGCCCGAATGGAAGCGGAACGCCTGCGCGTGCGTATCGAAAATCGACACGCCCAGCACGTCGGCCGGGAGCAGGTCGCTCGTGAACTGCACCCGGGCGTACTTCAGCCCCAGCGTGACCGCCAGCGCCTGCGCCAGCGTCGATTTCCCGACGCCGGGGATGTCCTCGATCAGCAGGTGGCCGCGGGCGAGGAGGCAGGCGATGGCCAGCTTGAGCGGCAGCTCCTTGCCGACGATGATGCGCTGGAGCTGGGCGAGCACGGCCGCCAGCTGGTCCCCGAGGGGGGCTGTATCAAGGCTCAGCGGGCGCACGGTCATCTCTTGCCTCCTGTCTGGCACCTGGTGCCGGTCGGTCCAAGGCGCCTCCGCCAAGTCGGGCGGCGACGCCGGCCCGGCCGTCGATACGGGTCATTGCCACCCCGGGTTTCGCGTTCGCTCATCCCGGGCTACACTCGGCCAGGTGGTC